>Ga0190275_10000247_pt1 | contig 55161 bp, 42 predicted proteins | sample Popmic550T_FD_133745 | JGI IMG/M metagenome (GOLD analysis project Ga0190275, IMG submission 133745) | Populus adjacent soil microbial communities from riparian zone of Yellowstone River, Montana, USA - 550 T | ecosystem: Environmental > Terrestrial > Soil > Riparian zone > Trees stand | place...
CCCATAATCCCGAGTTATCCTCCCTTGCCGTCAGGCTAGCTGAACGGAGCTAATGGCGGAAGCCATCAAGCACTCCGCAAAGATTATCCATTATGGAGTAAATCTGGAGGGGTCGGGCACGCTGCCCCACTCAATTGGGGAGTGGGAGCATGTTGGTCACTGCAGCAACGACAACGGCTTATGTGAGCCGCATGAAGGCGGTGCGCGATCCGTCGATGCATACGCTGAAGGCCTATGCATCCGATCTGAGGGATTATACCCGCTTCTTGATGCAGCGGCGCTTATGCCCCACCCGCGGCGACACTGTCCTGGCCTATGTCGAGCACATGATTGGCGAACGCATGGCTGCTCCGCGCACACTGCGTCGACGGCTGGCTTGCCTTCGCGGATTTTACCGGGATCTGGTCCGGTCGGGAACATTAGAGCAATCTCCCTTCTCAAAGCTGGAAATGCAGCTTCCGCGGCCTCGCTCGTTGCCTCGAGCACTTTCGCGCGCTGAGACGCGTCGCCTGGCGCGCGCGGCGTGGGCCCTTTGTTCAGATCGGCGAGTTCCAGCCAACGCCAAGGCTTTTCCCGCTTCCGTCCTGTTGCTGATTTCGGTGGGCCTTCGCGTAAGCGAATTGGTACAAATGCGCGCCGGCGATTTTGATGCAGAGAGTGGTGCCTTGCGAGTTCGCGGAAAGGGGCGGCGCGAACGCTGTGTTTTCGTCATCGATGCCAAGCTACGCTCGATCATGGGACAGCTTGCCCGACGCGGTGCGGAAGGACCGCTTATGGCGTCTGACGGCCAAAGCCTGTCATCTCAGACAATCCGCCGCGCGCTCCGCCGCCTCGCGAAAGAAGTAGGCATCGAGCGCACCGTGACGCCCCACATGCTGCGTCACACCTGCGCCACCCTCCTCTTGGAGGATGGCGTGGATCTCCGTTTCCTGCAGAGACTGCTGGGACACGAGAACATCGCCACCACAGCAATCTATGCCCACGTCGGTGACGCCAGTCTCAAACGAGCTCTCGAGGGAGCGAACCTGCTGTCCTCGCTCAGCCGGGACGAGAAATAGCCCCACGAGCATGAATTCTGCCGCCTTGTCCGCCGAGAAGTACGGGGGGAGTGGCGTAATCTTCCACCTACTGACCTTGAGGCAGCCTGGCTCGATTTCGCAGTAGTCAGTTTTCGAGCCTCTGCGGGCTCGACGAAAGCCGTCACCGATGTCGCCAGGGACGCACACTGTGGTGCCTCTGGCGCATCGAGGGCAGGATGGAAGACGAAATCGCAAGGGCCGCTCGCGCCAAGAAGGGCTCGCCCTTTCTGTCGACCGAACAAGCGGCCTTCTATCTCGGGCTCTCCGCCCGAAAGCTGCAAGCGATGCGGGCCGCGGGGATTGGGCCAGGCTTCCGCCGCCACAGCCGCTACGTGCGCTATCATATCGACGATCTCGACGCCTGGTCGAAGGGCAGCTCCGGCGCCGGAGTTGCAAATGCCTGAGCATCGCGAGCTTCCGCTGTTCCGCTGGGGCGAGGATCTTCGGCGCGGCCGCGATGAGCGGAGGGCGAGCCGCCGGAGCCTTGTCCTCGTCTCAATCTGCACGGTCATCGTCATGGCGCTGCTCGCCACCCTGCTATGGCCGCCGCGGCCTTTGCTCGTGTGGAATGCGAGTGCGAGCAGTCCGACCGGCCTCTACCTCGTCCAGGCGCCGGGGCGGGTCGGGGTCGGCGATATGGTTATCGCCTGGCTCCCGGACGGCGCGCGCAGGCTCGGCGCCGAGCGCCATTATATACCGGCGAACGTGCCGCTGGTGAAGCGGGTCGCTGCCGTCGCCGGCGACCGGGCCTGCGCCGTCGGAGAAGCTTTGTTCGTCAACGGCCGCCTCGAGGCGCTGCGACGCAGCCATGATCCGGCCGGCCGGAGAATGCCCTGGTGGACCGGCTGCGAGACGCTTCGCGACGGAGAACTCTTCCTGCTGACGCCGGGCGCCGGCGCAGCCTTCGACGGGCGCTATTTCGGGATCACCCGGCCAAGCCATGTAGTCGGCGCGGCGAGGCTGATATGGCGCGGCTGAAGGTGCTCGTCCTGGGGGTGGCGCTTGCCGCCGCGACGCCCGCAGCCGCGGACCCCGTCGATCGCTGGGCCGGCCATATCTCCGAGGCGTCCGCCCGCTTCGGCATTCCGGAAGCGTGGATCCGACAGGTCATCCGAGCCGAGAGCGGCGGGCGAACGACCCTGGGCGGTCGGTCGATCGTCAGCCACGCGGGTGCGCAGGGACTTATGCAGGTCATGCCCGGCACCTGGCGCGGCCTGCGTGTCGAGCACGGACTCGGCCCTGATCCACACGACCCGCGCGACAATATCCTGGCGGGCACCGCCTATCTCAGGGCCATGTACGATCGCTTCGGCTATCCCGGCCTGTTCGCGGCCTATAATGCGGGGCCGGCGCGCTATGCCGAGCATCTAAGGCGAGGTCGCCGGCTGCCTTCGGAGACTGTCGCTTATGTGGCCCGGGTCGCCGGACGTGCGACAGCCTCTCATCCACCTGCAGAGCCCCCAGGCTTAGCTTCCGCACCGGCTGAGCGGGCCTCGCTCTTCGCGGTGCGCATGGAACGGCCGCCGCAATCCGTCCCGGCCGAGCCGCCTGCAGAGCACTCGGCGGCGCCGTCCCTGTTCTTCGCGTTGCGCGGTGCGCCCCACCGCTGACCATGTTCCTGCTCTCCCGAGGAGCCGTCCGAGAGAGCGGAGGCAGCGGTGGCGTCGGGCACAGCGGAGATGCGAACATGTCGCGACCTTCAATCCCCTCCGACGTCGATCGGGAAGCGCGTCTGCTCGTCGAGCGCCTGGGGGGTCGCTGGACCGGCAACGGAGGCCTCTGCCTCTGCCCCGCCCACGATGACCGAGCGCCTTCGCTCAGCGTACGACCGGGGCGGACACGTCTCCTCCTGCATTGCTTCGCCGGCTGCGATGCCGCCGAGATCCTGCGCGCGCTCGGGTCGGCCCGCCTGCTCGATCCAGGCGCGCCCGCGGCTGCGGACTTCACGCGAGCCCCGCGGCCGCGGCCGGATCTGCAGGTGGCGGCATTGCGGTTGTGGGGCTCGGCTCGCGGCATCGCAGGGACTCCGGCCCGGCACTATCTTTCGGGGCGCCTGCTTGAGACTGACTCCGATCAACTGCGTTTCCACGCACGCACACCGGACGGGCCGAAGCCTCTGACCCGCTTCCGTCCTGCGCTGATCGCCGCGGTTCGGGACCGCAGCGGCCTTGTCGGCGTGCACCGGACTTTCCTGAAGCGGGACGCAGCGGGCAATGCGCGCGTCCACAGCCGGAGCGGCCTGGGCCGGTTCGGACGGGGCGCCGTGCGCCTTGGCAGGACGGGGACGAAACTTGGCCTCGCCGAGGGAATCGAGACGGCCCTGTCCGCGACGGCTTTGTTCGGAGTGCCCTGCTGGGCGACGCTCGGCACGGAGCGGTTCGCCTTGGTCGCGATCCCGCCGACGGTCACAGAGCTGATGCTCTTCCTCGACAACGACCCGGGCGGCCGGCGCGCGGAGGCGCTCGCCCGTGCCGCCAATCCGGAAATCCCGACGATCAAGTCCTTTTATCCCGACCGGGATGGCGACGACTGGAACGACGTGCTGACGGCGTCGGCCGTCGGCGATGCCGGGGAGAGGGGAGGATGCGGCTGAGACGCGACCCGGGTCGGCAATGTCGCGGTTCCGGGCCGGAGACACGCCATGGCCACTTCATTCTCGCGCGCCGATCCTGCGCCGCTGCATATCGACATCGCGCGCGCGCTCCTCGAGGATCTGCCCCAAGGGGCCGCCATCGACCGCGGCCGGCTGCGCCGGCTGTTCGAGCAGGCGACCGGACGATCCGACGCCAGCGGCGCCTGGTCGATGCGGCAGGCTTATGATGCGCTCGAGCTCGCCCAGGCCCTCTACATCCGCGATGCCCGGTGCCGGCTGGTCGCGCCGGATCCGCGCGAGACTTTGGCCAGGCTCGCCGCCTTCGCCGCGCTTCTTCCGGTGCAGAGCTATCGGTCCGAGAGCCAAGTCGCGCTCCAGCAATTCTCGACACCGCCGGCGCTCGCTTATCTCGCGGTACGCGCGGGCCGGCCCGAGCGCGAGGATCTCCTACTCGAACCATCCGCGGGCAACGGGCTGCTCGCCTGCTGGGCGGCGCGGACCGGATGCCGGATGCTCCTCAATGAGCTCGACGGGGATCGGTTGGCCAGTCTCGAGGAGGCCTTCCCCGAGGCGCGACTGTCTTCGCACGACGCCGAGCTGATCGACGATCTACTGGCTCCCGACTGTCGGCCGACGCTGATCCTCATGAACCCGCCCTTCGCCCGCAGCGAGAGCCGCGGCGCGGACCGTTATGCCGGTGCCCGGCATCTGCACTCCGCACTTGCCAGGCTCTCGCCGGGCGGGCGGCTCGTGGCCGTCATGCCGGAAAGCTTCGGCGCCACGGGTTCCGGACGCGAGCTCCGCGCCCAAGCGGGCCGGCAGGCTCGCCAGCGGCTCGACGCCCTGATCGCTCCCGGCGCCTTCGCGCGGCACGGCACCGGGGTCGCAGTCCGCCTGGTCGTGTTCGACAAGATCGAGGTGTTTGCTGCCGAGCCCGTCGCCGTCAGCGTCGATGCGCTCGCCCAGCTGATCCCGGCGATCGAGGCGCTTCCCGCTCGCTGTAGCGTCGGCCCGGTGCCGCGCCCCAGGGCGAACCCGCTCGCCATGTTCCGCCGTGCCGCGGCGGTTGCCCTGCCCCCGGTGCCGCGTGCCGGCGCGGCGGGTTGGGTCGGCGGTGCCGCGCCCTGCGCGCCTTTGTCCTACCGCGTGCTCGAGGAGTCCGCCGCCGTCGAGGAGCAGGTGGGCATCTATCTTCCCTATCGGCCCAGCCGCATCCTCATTCCTGGCGCTTCGCCTCATCCGACGCCGCTGGTCGAATCCCTCGCCATGGGGTCGATCGCGGCGCCGAAGCCCGATCATGTCCCCGTTCTTCCCGAGCGGGTGCAGGGCGAAGGTCAGCTCTCGGAAGCGCAGCTCGAAACGCTGATCTATGCGGGCTCGGCGTTCGGGCGCGATCTGCCGGGGCGCTTCGTGCCAGTCGACGAAGGCTGCGATCTTCAGCCGGCCGACGAAGGCGGCGACGTTTATCGCGCCGGCTATTTTCTGGGCGACGGCACCGGCGCTGGCAAGGGCCGCCAGCTCGCCGGCATCATCCTCGACCAATGGCTGCGCGGCAACCGGCGCCACATCTGGATCAGCAAGAACGAGACGCTTCTCGAAGACGCCCGACGCGACTGGTCGGCGCTCGGCGGCCTCGCGCTCGATGTCCAGCCCTTGTCGCAATGGAAGCTCGGCGCTCGCGTCGAGATGGAGGCGGGTATCCTCTTCGTCACCTATCCGACTCTGCGTTCCGGCCGGGCGGACGCGACGCGGCTTGCCCAGATCCTCTCCTGGGCCAGTCCCGGGTTCGAAGGTGTGATCGCGTTCGACGAGGCCCATGCGATGGCCAACGCCGCCGGGGGCGAAGGCTCGCGCGGCAAAGTGAAGGGCTCGGAACAGGGCATCGCCGGCATTCGCCTGCAGAATTTGCTGCCGCGCGCCCGCATCCTTTACGCCTCGGCGACCGGCGCTTCGGACGTCAACAATCTGGCTTATGCCGCCCGCCTCGGCCTCTGGGGTCCTGAGACCGCCTTCGCGGACCGGAGCCAGTTCGTCGCCTCGATCCGCCAGGGCGGCATCGCCGCGATGGAGCTGGTCGCACGCGACCTGAAGGCGCTGGGGCTCTACACCGCCCGCGCCTTATCCTTCGCCGGCGTCGAATATGACGTGCTCGAGCATCGGCTCACGTCCGAGCAGATCGCCATGTACGACGACTATGCCGACGCCTGGGGCATCATTCACGCCAATCTGGAGGCCGCGCTCGAGGCGACGCGAGTGACCGACGCCGCGACCGGCGCGACCCTGAACGCCAATGCCAAATCTGCCGCCCTGTCCCGGTTCGAGGGGACCAAGCAGCGTTTCTTCGCCCAGCTGCTCCTGTCGATGAAGCTGCCCAGCCTGATCCCGGCGATCGAGGCCGACGCGGCGGCCGGCCACGCCGTGGTGATCCAGCTGGTTTCCACGGCCGAGGCGATGCTCAATCGCCGCCTTGCCGATCTCACCGCCGACGAGCGCGAAGCGCTGGAGCTCGATCTCAGCCCCCGCGAATATGTCATCGACTATCTACTGGCGGCGTTCCCGACGCGGCAGATGCGCGTGTTCACCGACGCCGAAGGCAACGCTCGCTCGGAACCGATGTCCGACGACGAGGGCCGGCCGGTCCACTGCCAGGCGGCCCTTCGCGCGCGGGACGCATTGGTCGAGCAGCTCTGCGCGCTGCCGCCGATCGGTACCGCGCTCGACACATTGATCGAGCGGTTCGGCGCCGAGAATGTGGCCGAAGTGACCGGGCGGAGCAGGCGGCTCGTGATCGGTCTCGACGGGCACCAGAAGCTGGAACGGCGTACCCCTCGCTCGAACCTGCGCGAAACCGACGCGTTCATGCGCGGCGACAAGAAGATCCTGGTCTTCTCCGACGCGGGCGGAACGGGGCGCAGCTATCATGCCTGTCTCGGCGCTGCGAACCGGTCGCGCCGGATCCACTATCTGCTCGAGCCGGGCTGGCGGGCCGACGCGGCGATCCAGGGGCTCGGGCGGACTCACCGCACCCGCCAGGCCTCGGCGCCATTGTTTCGCCCGGTGACGACGGACGTGCGCGGCGAGCGTCGGTTCATTTCGACGATCGCCCGCCGTCTCGATTCGCTGGGCGCGCTGACCCGCGGCCAGCGCCAGACCGGCGGGCAGAACCTGTTCGACCCGGCCGACAATCTCGAAAGCGACTATGCCAAGGACGCGCTCATCAGCTGGTATCACCTGCTCTATGCCGGGAAGATCGGGTCGGTGACCTTCGACGCTTTCCAGAAGATGACCGGCCTGAAGCTGGAGGGCGAAGGCGGGAGCCTTCGTGACGATCTTCCTCCGATCCAGCGCTGGTTGAACCGCCTGCTCGCGCTGCGGATCGCCGTCCAGAATGCGATCTTCGAGGAGTATCTGGGCCTGATCGAGGCCCGGGTCGCTGCCGCGAGGGAGGCCGGGACGCTCGATCTCGGTGTCGAGACGGTGCCGGTCGATCGCTTCGAGATCCTGGAAGACCGCATCCTGCGCACCGATCCCCGTTCCGGAGCGACGACCCATTTGCTGCGCATCGAGCTCGCCCGGCGCCTGCGCCCGCTCAGCCTGGAGCGGATCGAGGCAATGCTGGCGAGCCGTCCGGACGTGGTCCCCATGCTCAACGGCCGCTCGGGCAAGGCGGCGCTCCGCGTCGCGGCCCGCAGCCTGACCTCGGACGAAGGGCTGTCGATCGCCCGCTACGAGCTGATCAGGCCGACGAGGCGCGACTATCTGCGCTGCGATTCGATCGAGGAGACGAGCTGGTCGCGGACGTCCGAGCGTCGGTTCCTGGGGGCTTGGAAGGCCGAGTTTGATGAGGCGGCCGCGACGGCGCGCCGCGAAACCATCCACCTCGCCACCGGCTTGCTGCTGCCGGTCTGGAACAAGCTCTCCGACGATCATGTCCAGGTGATCAGGATCGCCGCCGACGACGGGCGCTCGCTTCTCGGCCGGGAGATCGCCTTGGCCCATCTCGGCGAGCTCGGCGCAAAGCTCGGTCTCGACGTGTCGTTCGACCTGTCCCCGGACGAGCTGGCCGCCACGGTGCTCAGGACCGGCAGGGCGATGCCGTCCAAGGGGCCCGAGGCGCTGACCCTCAAGCGCTCACTGGTCAATGGCAGCCAGCGGCTCGAGCTCAACGGCTTCTCGGCGGCGCGGCTCGGCTGGTACAAGGCACAGGGCTGCTTCACCGAGATCATCCGCTACCAGACGCGGTTGTTCGTGCCGGTGGATTCGGCGGCGGCAGTTCTCGGGCGCGTGGCCCTGGCCGCCGAGAGTTCCTGAAAGGTGGGAGCTTTAGCTTTGCGTCCTCGTCCTGGGCAAAGGCATTGCTGTCCTCGAACATGGTGCGCGCGGTCTCGAATGTCGCACAATCGATCGACGCCGTGTAGCCCTGAGCTGCGTCGAGCATACGTGAGCGGCTCGATAAGCGCGTTCTTCGAGAAGGCCTTGAGAGCTCCGAGATAGTCGGTGCGATGGCGGTGAGGATGATGATCCGCTCCTCGCCGCGGGCGACCAGCTCCGCGTTCATCATGATGCGCGCGAATTTTCTGTACTTAATAAGCCCTTATCCAAAAAAGGTGTATTTACGGCTGGGGCAGACGGAAAATCCGAACATCAAGAGAGACATCAAACGCCGGAAACCCGACTTTTCTGGAGATAAGGCTTCAGAAATCCGAAAAAACAGCACTTAAGCGTCCAGGCGGCGTGTGATGGGCGCTGCCCCGCCTCGCCAGGCCAATGGAACCACTGCGCCCGTGGAATAGAGGAAAGGGGGCGGGAGCCGGATGAGCGACGGAGTGCGGGATGGCCGCACCGGCTCAAGTCCGGAGACCCTCCATGATCAGGACCATTCCCCTTGAAAAGCTCGTGCCATCGCCGCGCAACGTGCGGCGCTCGACGGATGAGCAAGCCGACCTTCAGCTGAAGGCCGATATCGAGGCCCGCGGCCTCCTCCAGAATCTGGTGGTGACAAGCACGACCAAGCCGCGCGGATCCTTCGCCGTCGAGGCGGGCGGGCGCCGCCTCGCGGCGCTCAAGGCGCTCGCCGCCGACGGCAAATTGCCCGGAACGCACGAGGTGTGCTGCCTGGTGCTGGAGCGCGGCCCTTCCGCCCAGGAGGCGAGCCTCGCCGAGAACTTCCAGCGCCTCGGCATGAACCCGGCCGACGAATGCCTCGCCTTCCAGCAGCTCATCGAACAGGGCGCCGATTGCGAAGGCATCGCGCGACGCTTCGGGCTCACCGTCCGCTTCGTCGAGGGCCGGCTTCGCCTCGCCGGACTCGCCCCGGCCGTGTTCGACGCGCTCGGCGCCGGCGAGATCACCCTCGACGTCGCCAAGGCCTATGCGGCGACGCCGGACCAGGAGCGCCAGACGCTCGTCTTTGAGCAGATGAGCCGCGGCTATGGCGCCGCTCATCCGGACAGCATCCGGCGGATGATGACCCAGGCGACGATCGGCGCCGGCGATCGGCGGGCGCTGTTCATCGGCGAGGAAGCCTATGTCGCGGCCGGCGGCCGCGTCGAGCGCGACCTCTTTTCCGACGATAGCGGGGCGCGCTGGCTCGACATCGCGATCGTCGAGCGGCTCGCCTGCGAGAAGCTGGAAGCGGAAGCCCGGCACACCGCCGCCGAGCTTGGCTACGCGTTCGTCCGGCCGACCCTCGACAGGTGGATCGGGCACGAGCAGGTCCAGGGCCTTCGCCGCGTGGCGGTCGAGCCCGTTCCGCTCACCGACGAAGAGACCGCGCGCGTCGATGCGCTCGAAGGCGAGATCGAGGACCTCGTTGACCTGCTTCAGGACGAGGAAACCGATGAGCGGGAGCGCGATGAGGCCGAGGCCAGTATCCGCTCGCTCAGCGACCGGATTGATGCGATCGTCAACAAGCCGCCGGTGATCGACGATGAGATCAAGGCCAGCGTCGGCGCCTTCCTGCTGCTCGACGACCAGGGCCGACCCCGGCTCGATGCCGGCCGCTATGCCGAGCCCGCACCCGGTGACGAGGTGGATGGAGGGGATCGCGACGACGTGTCGGCCGGGGCCGTGGCCAAGCCCGCCAAGGCCGCGGGCCTGTCGCAGCGCCTCGTCGACGAGCTCGCCATGCAGCGCCGGGACATCCTGGCGGTGCATGTCGCGGCCGATCCCGCGCTCGCGCTCGACCTCGCCATCTTCGTGATGATCGATCGGGAAGCCGGCTATTCGTCCGAGAAGAGCGGTTCGTCCCTGATCGCGTCCCCGCCGAGCAATCCGGTGTTCGACTTCAAGACTCCGGAGGCGGCCTCGACGATCGCGCGCGCGGAGGCGAGCGAGGCGCTCGACCGGGGCTGGGCGGACGGTGCTTCGCGCGGCGAGAGGTTCGACGCCTTCCGCGCGCTGCCCGACGAAGTGCGCGCCGCCTGGCTCGGCCATGCCGTGGCGAAGACGCTGGAGGCGAGCCTCATGCTTCCCGGCGACCGCTTCTGCGCGTTCCACGACCATCTCGGGCGGCTCGTCGGCATCGACGTCGCGCGCTGGTGGCGTCCGACCGGTGCCAATTATTTCGACCGGGTACCGAAGGGCGTCACCTTCGCCGCGCTCGAAGCGGTCGGCGGTCCGGCCCTGGCGGGCCGCTATGCCAAGGCCAAGAAGGCCGAACTCGCCCAGGCCTGCGAGCGCATCTTCGCCGGGGACTTCATCGCCGAGATCGACGTGAAGGAGGCAGCATTGGCCTGGGTCCCGGAGCCTATGCGGTTTGCGCCGGTCGCCTCCGACAGCGCGATGGAAGAGGTTCAGCCCGCGATTGGCGACGCGGCCCCGGCGCCGGACGAAGGGGCGGAAGAGCCTTCCGTCGAACCGATCGAGGAAGCGGCCTGACGTCTCCCTGGTCCTTCCTCGGGGCGGCCTCCTCGTCGGGGCCGCCCACCTTCCTCCCCACGGGCTGGGGGCGGCGAACGGGATGCAAGTCCACGAACCGGACCTAGTCAAAACTGGCCAGAGGGTTTGCTCAAAGGGAAATGCGAGCACGCCTCTACTTACCGCCGCGATCGACGCCGGCCGACGCGCCTAGCCGAGGGCCTCACTGATCTGTCCGTCAGCACCCGTCCGGACGGGCGGCGGACGCCTCACAGGAGATTGGCGACCAGGGTGCAACGGCCGGGACGGATCGCTCCCCGGTTTCTCCGCCGCCCCCAACCCGTGCCGAGATTTGAGGAGAGTTTCCATGGCGAGAGATCGCCCGACGATTACGCCTGCCCGGCTCGAGCGGGCCGCGAAACGCCTGCACTCCGCCGAGCGCGAGGTGCTGGTTCTCAGTGCCCGCGAGCGCCTTTCGAATGCCGAGATCGCCGAGCGCCTAGGCATCTCGCCCGAAGCGGCGGAGCGCCTCCTGGCGAACGCGCTGACCAGGCTGGACCGTGCGCTCGCGCGTCAGGAGCTGCCCTGGTGGCGCTTCTGGTGAGCTGCTTTTCCCCACCCCCCACGCATGAAAGGAGATTGGACATGACCGTCCAACAACTGATCGATCGGCTTCAGGCCCTCGTTGCGGAGGACCGCTACCGCCTCGACATGCAGATCGTCTTCGGAGTGCGAATGGAGCCTGTCGAAGGAGGCATCCTCGGCAACAAAGGCGGATTAGCCGTCCTCAGCCTGGCTCCGGTCAAGCTCGACCGGGTCGGCGGCTTCTGATGTTCGCCGTCGTCGAGCTTTGGGGCGCGGGCTGGGCGGTCCGCGACGCGCGCGACGGCGTGCTCATCCGGCGCGGCTTCGTCAGCCGCGAGGAAGCCGATCGCTGGAGCAGCAGGACGGATCGCTCCGAGCTGCGCGAATATTTCTATCCGTCCTCGATCCACTGGGGCGAGGACTATGACGAGCGAAGCGGCATGAAGCGCATCCTGGCAGTGTCGCGCCAGGAAGCTCTCGAGTGGGCCACAAGCCGCCACGGCGCCGCGCTGACCATCGAGAACATCTTCCCGAAATCCGGCTGAAGCGGCGAGCCCCGGCTGCATGTGCATTGGCTCGCCAAATTCACGCCGGCTCCGGCGCGAGAGGGCCCTGACCCGGCACCCGCCTTGCCGCAACCCGCGCGGCCTTCGGCCCGTGTTGCCGCGCTGCGCGCGTCTGCCCGCGCCAGCCTCGGCCGGGGGTTTCCCGCCGCTTCGCGGACGGTGCGGCAGGCGTGCTCGCCGGGTCGTCGGGCTCCAGTCGCCGGAGCATCCGGCGTCAGAACCGAGGGAGACAGTCATGCACACAAGCTTTGCCGCCCAGCTCGCGCAGCTCGAGCTCGGCCATCTCAGGGTCGAGCGGATCGAGGCCGGCCCCAGCGAGCCACCGGAGCCCGACGCCGTAACACAGACGCTTGCCGCCATCTGGTCGGACCTGTTCGCGCTGTTCCCAGACACCGCGCTCGAGGACGACGCCGAGGAGCTCGCCTGGGGCATCGTCAACCTCTTCCATCGCGCGGCCAGCAAGCGAAGCGCCCAGATCGACCGCGCCACCGATGAAATACGCTGTCTGATCGCGTCCGCGGACGGCTCGGAGATCCATACCTCCGAGCTCGAGAAGCAGATCGATCGCGCGCGCAAGGCCGAGGTCGCCATGCTCGGTCTCGAAGGCTTCAGGGAGACCGCCGCCGCCCTTTACCTCAACGAGGTCGGCTCGTCCTGGCGTCCGGCGGGCGGCTCGCGGCTCAACCATTCCGCCGGCCTCACCTCGGCGGTGGTCGACGGCCGCGACTATCTGCGCGCTCGCTCCGAGGCTCGCCGTGTCGCGTCGATGCCGCAGGGCAGCCCTGTCCTGTTCGCGGGCGGGCGGCTGTCTTTCGCATCCGCCGACGACGCGAAAACGTTCGCCGACAATGTCTGGGAGACGCTCGACAAGGTGCGTGAGCGCGTCGCTGACATGGTCCTCGTCCATGGCGGTGACGGCAAGGGCGTCGACCGCCTGGCCGCTGCCTGGGCCGAGCGGCGCAAGGTCGCCCAGATCGCCTTCGGTCTGGACTCGCGGCTCGGCCAGCGCGCCGGCTTCCGCCGCAACGAGCAGATGCTCGCGCTGAAGCCCCGCTATCTCGTCGCCTTTGCCGGCAACGGCGTGCTCGAGCGACTGGTCATCCAGGCCAAGGAGCAGACGGTCTGCATCGTCGATCGGCGCGGACCGCTGGGCACGAACCCCAAGCGGGCGGCCCGCATGGCTGACGCGGCCTGATGGCCACTGGCTGGACCGGCGTCGGCCGGTCCAGCTTGCCTTGCAATCGCGCCGGCTTCCAACTTACTCTGCGCTGGCCGCCTTGTGTGGCCGCGGCGCCCGGACGGTTGGCCGAACGCTCATAACCAAGGCCTCGGCGCATGTCGCAAGCATGTTCTCAACAGCCGCCTTGGCGCCGCGTATAGAGAGCGATTGCATATCGCCGGAGAAACGGGAACGACAGCTTCATGAAATCGAATATCGACCATCTCCCGCAGGTTCAGCAGGACGAGCTCGCGCGCGTCGTGCGCATCCTGATGGCCGAGTTCGAGCTGGCGACCGGGCGGGCCACGCAGCCCTGGCGCCGCAATGGCAAGATCTACAAGATCATTCTGTTCGGGAGCTACGCCCGTAACGACTGGGTCGACGAGCTGGACAATGGCTACCAGTCCGACTTCGATCTGCTGATCGTCGTCAGCCACAAGGACCTGACCGAGATCGCCGATTATTGGTATGTCGCCGAGGACAAGATCCTGCGCGACCCGGCGATCGGGCGGCTGGTCAATATAATCGTCCATTCGATCGACGAGGTGAACAGCGCGCTCAGGCGGGGCGAATATTTCTGGGTCGATATCGTTCGCGACGGCATCGCGATCTACGAGCTGCCGCAGCACGAGCTGGCGACTCCTATGCCGTTGACGCCTGCCGACGCCTGCGAAATGGCGCAAGCGTATTTTGTGGATTGGCTGGGAAAGATCGACAGCGCGCTTAAAGGGGCTGATTTTTTCGTCGAGCAGGGTGAGCTCAAAGATGCCGCGTTCTTACTTCACCAAGCAACCGAACGTGCGTACGACTGCTTCCTGCTCGTGCGTACTCACTACTTCCCCCGGTCGCACAACATCAAGTTCCTGCGCTCGCTTGCCGAGGACAGCGAGCCCCGCCTGATCGACGCCTGGCCGCGCGCCACCAAGCTTGATCGGCGTCGCTTCGAGCTGCTGAAGCGAGCCTATGTGGAGGCGCGCTATTCCGCCAATTACGAGATTAGCCGCGAGGATCTCGATGCCCTGACCGGCTGCGTTCGCCGTCTCCGCGATCTTGTCGAAGGCGTGTCGCGCGAGCGGCTTGAGGAACTGCGGATCGCGGCGGGGTCCCCTGCAGCGAGTTGAGCGGGATCGCGCGCAGGCGCGCCTTGAAATGATTTCGGGTCATTGAGCTTCCTTCTGAGCGGTCGCCAGACCATCCCCGATTGCTCTTTCCAGCCCTTCTGTCTCGGCAGCTTCGGCCCGCAACCCGCGGCCCTGCGGCCCGTGTTGCCCTTCGGGCTGCCCGCGCCGGCCTTGGTCCGGGGTTCCCCTCCGGCTTCGCCTGCGGTGCGCGCCGCCGCTTCGCCTCGCCTCTCCTGGGGCTGTCGATCGGGGTGGTCCCGACGACGAAAGCAGGAGACTTCACATGACCAACATCGTTCTTCTCGTCGGCAATCTGGGCGCCGACCCCGAGCTTCGCTCGACCAGTGGCGGCACCGATATCGCCTCCTTCAACCTCGGCACCAGCCGGCCCAAGCGCGACAGCGACGGCAAGACCTACAAGGATGCCAGCGGCTTCACCGCCAAGGACACCGAATGGCACCGGGTCACCTGCTTCAACGGGCTCGGCAAGGTCGTCGCCCAATATGCCGCCAAGGGCATGCTGGTCTCGGTGCGCGGCCGCATCCACTACAGCAAGTGGACCGACCGGGACGGCGTCGATCGCTACGGCTGCGAGATCATCGCCGACGATGTCCAGTTCCTGAGCCGTCCGTCGCAGGGCGACGGGACCGAAGAGCAGCCCGAGCTCGAATAGCACGCGCCTCGACAGACGCTCGCTCTCGCCCCGGCGGATCCGTCCGCCGGGGCATTTTCCTTGCCAGTTCAGCCGCCGGATTGACCTCTTGGGTTGGGGTCTTGTCTCGTTCTGGGCCCAGTGTGGCGGGCGCCGGAACGGCTGATCAAGGATGCGCGGTCCCCCCAATTTGCTTCGCAAATCGGCTCCCCCACGCCCCGCTTCGCGGCGCCTTCGGCGTCCCTGACAGCCGCTCCGCCGCCCGCGTCTGAAGCGCCGTCTTCGATCCTGAAGACGATGCAGGAGACGGCAAATGACGATGATTTCTGGACAGGCGAATGGCGGATGCGAGGCTCGGATCCACGCGCTTCGGAGTGAGTTCGGGGCCACTTTGGCCGCACGGATCATGGAATCCGAGGCGGCGGATTTCCTCTGGGAAGCGCGCGTGAAGGAACGCTATCTCGGCCAGCATTTCGATGTCGGCCTGGGTTTCAGCGATGAGGAGGCTGAGCTTTCCCGGATCGCGATGTTGAGCTTCCTGGACGGACGTTGGCACAGCGGAACGTGCCTCGTCGATGGCGAGGGGTTGGCCGTGGACCTGCTCTGGAAGCAGAGCTTCGACGGCCGGGCGGAGGCTGAAGCTGCCTTTGATCGCGCGGCCTAGGTTGGATGGACGACAACATTGCGAGGGAGCGGCGCCGCACGCGTCGCTTCCTCTTTTTTTGAGCGGACGGGTTTGGAGACGTCAGGATGGGAAGGGGGAAGGGATGGCAAGATAAAGCGGATTTCAGCTCGTCGCAGAAATGCCGCTATGTATTTGTCTGCACATCGTTTTTTCGGGAGACGCTTTGTCTCTGCGCTTGGCCGGCGCAGAGACTGAGGGGACGTTTCGACGCACGAAACGGCAGAGTATCGCCGTTCGTCCGGGAGACACTTTTGCCGTGTTCGCTACTGGCGCATATCCTTTCAGGTGGCAGAGGACGAGAACCGGTTTGAGCCGAAGCTGGGCCGCATGCGCAGCGCAACGGGGCGGCGGAGCGCTCGCTCGCTCCAGGGTCTACTGATTGAGCGGTTGGCGCGCGCTGGTCTGGCTGGGCGGAAGATGCCGTCGATCACCCCGGAGCCGGCGCGATCAGGCCGCTTCAACGCCCGCGGGCGGGGCAGCTCTCTTGCCGGGCGCTTGAGCCACGGCACCGGCTGGTCGCGCGATCCCATGTCCGGGATGCGGGTCCGAGCGCGGCGAGTGATGGTCAAAGCTCGGGTGGTGAAGCTGCGCGGAACGAAGGCGGTCGCCGCGGCGGCCGCGCACCTCCGATATGTGCAGCGCGATGGGGTGACGCGGGAGGGCGAACAGGGGCGTCTCTATTCAACCTTCACCGACGATGCCGATGGCAAGGCTTTCCTGGAGCGAGGAGAGGGCGATCGCCACCAATTCCGGTTCATCGTCTCGCCGGAGGATGGGGCGGCACTGGACAACCTGCGCGGCTTCACCCGCGACCTGATGGCTAAGATAGAGGAAGATCTTAGGACCAATCTCGACTGGGTGGCTGTCGATCACTTCGACACGGGGCACCCGCACACGCACGTTCTGGTCCGCGGCGTGACCGAGGATGGAAAGACCCTCAACATCGCCGGCGACTACATCGCCCACGGGATTCGTGGCCGCGCCTCGGAGATCATGACGCGCTGGCTCGGGCCGCAGAGCGAGCTCGAAGTGCAGGAGCAGCTTGCGCGTGAGGTCGAGGCGGACCGGCTGACGTCGCTGGACCGGACCCTGCTGGGGCGCGCGCAGGATGGCCTTGTGGACCTGCGGCAGGAGCCCGGCGCCTGGCATGGGGAAGGCGCCTATCAGCAGCTGTTGATCAGCCGTGCCCGAAAGCTGGAGCGGATGGAGCTGGCGGAGCGGGAGGGGCCGCTTGCCTGGCGCCTGTCCTCGGACGCCGAGAAGACGCTGCGCGATTTGGGGCGGCGCCGGGACATCATTGCCACGATGCACAGGGCGATGACGATCGCGAAGCTGTCACGGCGGCCGGAGCTGTACGTGGTCGACGGCCTGGAGGTCGAGTCGGTTCCAGTGGTTGGGAAGGTCGTTCATCGTGGACCAGCAGACGACGATCACGACCGGCGCTGCCTCGTCATCGACGGCATCGACGGGCGGACCCACTATGTCGATATCGGTCGATGCGCGGAGCCCACGCCGCTCGGCAGCGTGGTGCGGGTCGAGCGGGTGACACCGCAGCTGCGCAAGGCAGACGTGACGATCGCGGCCGTGGCTGAGGCGTCGGAGGGGAAATACTCTCTCGGGCACCATTGGGCGCAGGACGACAAGGCCTCAAGCGAATACGTCGAGGCGCATGTCCGCCGGCTTGAGGCGCTGCGCCGTGCCGGGGTTGGCGTGGAGCGAAACGCCGACGGCATTTGGCGCATCCCGTCCGACTACACCGAGCAGGTGCTGGAGCATGAGCGGCGTGCCGCACGCGCGGTGCCGGCACGCATTCAGGTGTTGGCGCGGCTCGAGCTCGAAGCGGAGGCTGTGAACAACGCGTCGAGCTGGCTAGATGAAGAGCTGAGGCAGTCCGCGTCGGCGAACATACCGAACCACGGGTACGGCGGCGAGATCCGCAGCGCGCTTTACCAGCGGCAGCGGTGGCTGATCGAGCAGGGATTCGCAGAAGTGCAGGGGGACAAGCTTCTGTTCGCACCGGACATGGACGCGAAGCTGAGGCAGCGGGAGTTGCGCGCGGTGGCAGCGCAACTCAGCAAAGAGCTTGGCCTCCACTTCAATCAACCGGAAGCAGGGGACCACCTCACCGGCATTTGCCGACGCCGCGTTGATACCTCGTCGGGAAGCTACGCGCTGGTGGAGCGGTCGCGGGAGTTCAGCTTAGTGCCGTGGCGGCCGGAGCTGGAGCGCGCGATCGGGCGCGAGATCACGGGCAGGGTTCGCGGTTCAGGCGCCATTAGCTGGACGCTGGGGCGCGAACGGTCCGGGCCGGAGATCGGCTGGTAGAGTGGAGCGCGTGGCGGGGATGCGTTGAGGTGCGGCGGAGAGACACTCTGGCTAAGGCTGGCAGCGGGCTAAGTTCTAGTCTTGTCCTCGGAGCCGCCGCGATGAAATCGAGCAAAACCCGTCACCAGCTTTTCCTTTCCGCAGAGGACAGCGCTCGCCTCGCGCGGATGGCGGATGCGACCGGCCGCTCGCGATCGGACATCCTGAAAGAAGCCTTCGAAGCTTATCTGTCGGGACGGAAGGCCCCGTCAAAGGAAGACGGCTTCGAAGCGATCTTGGCGAGGCTTGAGCGCCGGGCCGAGCGGGTACAGCGCAATGTCGGGCTTCAGTGGGAGATTCTGGCGAGGTTGATGCGGCACCAGATGCAGTTCGCTTCGGGCCTGCCGCGTCCGGAGCAGGAGCAGCTCGCCTCTGCGAAGGAAGCGTTCGAGCGCTTGCTGGACGAGATCTCCGAGCGGCTGGAGGGCAAGCAGATCGAACCGACCGGCGATGCCGCGCTCGAGAAGATCAGGCGCCTTCATTGACTCGGGGCCTAAGCGCCGCTTCTGCCTGACTGCCTTTTCGTCCTTCGACATCTGGTCATGGCTGCGCCGCGCCGGGATCAGCGTCGGATGCTCGAAGGCCCCACGAAGTCCGCCAATCGCGCCGCAAGCTCGCCGTCGTTCTCCATCTCGCACTGCCAGACCGTTAGAACGGACCAGCCGAGCCCAACGAGCCGCTCGCAATTGTCGGCGTCTCGCCGCTGGTTTCTCGCTATCTTAGCTGCCCAAAAGTCACGCCGGCTGGTGGGCAGGGCGGAGCGCTTGCAGCCTTCATGTCCGTGCCAGAAGCACCCATGGACGAAAATGGCTTTGCGACGCCCCTTAAAGACTACGTCGGGGCGACCAGGTAGCCCCCTCGCGTTCACGCGATAGCGGTATCCCGCCTTGTGAAGTGCCCGTCTCACTCGCAGCTCGATGTCCGTACCCGCCGACCTGACCTTCGCCATGAGAGCGCTGCGACGTTCCTGCGTTATGCGATCCATTTGATATCCGCTCGCTTCCCGGTCTTCGGCCGCCTCTCGAGAGGACCCTTTGACTTTCTGCCTTCGGCCCATGATGTTCGCCAGTAGGACCCATTCGCAACCGGGGGTAGAGCGTGCCTTGGCCGACCAGCAACCATGAGAGCCCGGATGTCGATCTGAAGATACCCGGCGTGACGGCGCCTCACTATCTTTGGAGCATTCTCAGAGCCGACGGACTGCCCTTCCGCGCGCAGAACTACGGCGAGGTCAGACGCAACGTCGCTGAAGCAGTTCGTCTCTTCGGGCCTGGCCAAACGGGCGGCCAGCGGCCGAGCCCGGACGTAACCGAGCAGCGCCTGCGAACGTGGAAGAAGGCGTTCGAGGACATGGGGATCCTTACCGTGGCGGACGATCGGGTTCGCCCAACGCGTTTCGGGAAGGCGATTATCGACGGCTGGTCTCGAGTGGACGATGCTCTGAGCGGCGCGAACAGCCGCATCGCGCTTCTCGGAGCGGAAGTCGCCAATCGAATTCGGCTCGTGATCCCGAGCCGCCCGGTGCAAGGTGTCCCGCCCGACGCAGACTTGCTACCGATAAGGACCATTTGGCGCGCCTTCAGAGGGTTGGACGACAAGCTTCACTGGCAGGACATCAACCGCGTCTTGGGCAACATCCATTACGAAAGCGAGGTAACCGGCGCGATAGAGCAGATTCGCGAGTTCAGGCGCCGACGCGGCGGTTCGTATGACCCGGGGACCCTTGGCGAGCTGGGAACGACACCACTTTCGGACGATCCAAGGCACATTACCCCTTGGCTTAACCGCGCGAGCATCGGTGGACTTCTCTTCTCAAGCGAAGCCGACGCTGCGGGCTTTCGGACCCTGAGCGATTCGGGGCGCGCGATCATCGACGATATACTGGCGCAGACGCCGCCTCCGCTTCCGCCGAGCGCGGATGCGGATGCATATCTTCGATACCTTATGGAACCGGTGGAGCAGGCAGAGGCGCCCGTTTCGGACGACGACCGCCCCCTGGTTAGCGAAGTGGAGCAAGCCGCCGCCGAGTTCGGAGCTTCCAAGATCATCGTGCTTTCGGGTTTACCCGGTACGGGCAAGACACGCCTGGCTCGGCTTGCCGGCGAGCGCCTGGTCGACGGCGACGAATCGAGACTGAAGGAAATCCAGTTCCACGAGAGTGTCTCCTATGAAGACTTCGTCGAAGGCTTTGTGCCCCGGAAGGACGGCTCGGGGTTCGAGCTCAGGCCGAAGGTGCTCAGGGTCATCAATGAGCGCGCTCTCGCAAACCCACGACAGCGGCATGTCCTCATCATTGAGGAATTCACTCGGGCTAATGCCCACGCGGTGTTGGGTGAACTGCTGACGTACGTTGAGCACCGCGATCGGGCGTTTCAATGGTCGCTCTCTCAAGACCAATCATCCATAGCTGCAAATCTCGTTGTCCTTGCCACGATGAACCCCCGGGACAAATCTGCCCTTCAACTGGATTCGGCCGTCAAACGGCGAATGCACGTCATATCGGTGCGACCGTCCGCTGACGCGTTGGCTAACATCCTCGCCGACCTCGACACCGACGATCGCGCTCGGATCATCGATTGGTTTAACGAGCATCTCCCCCTGCTCCCGTTCGGACACGGGGTGTTTGCGGGCGCGCGCGATGTCAGCGCCGTAACCCAAACGTGGCGAGGCACGATCGTCCCGTTGTTGTCCGACGCGACCGGCGCCGTGTCGGCCGCTTACCAGCAAGCGCACGACGACTTCCCGTTCGGCTGATGCTGGAGCTGAAGCTTCGGGAGAGGGGTGGCCCGATAGCCGTCGCGCCAGACGATTGGCTTCGGTTGCAGATGGAGAACAGCATCGGTGCGCTCCACCGGCACGGTATCTTGCGCGTAGAAAGGACAGCCGCTGCCATCTTGCTATTCCCGTCGGCTTTCGTGGGCGAACTGCGGGCGCCCGGCCTCAGATTGTCCATCCGGGCCAAAGACGAAGCCTTCTGCCAAGCGATGCTACGCCTTGCGTCAGACTTCGACGGGCGAAGAGTGCGACACCATGAGGCTCTAAGTTCCGAACCCGAGGGAGAGGATCTCGCTTCGCCCTACGTTCGGGCGCTTTCCGACTGCCTCGAGGAAGGGCTGCCCTGGCACTACGAACGGTGCATCGAGGCCACCTCACGGCCTCGCGGCAAGCCTCAATTCAGCCGAACGATCGCCGACTTCGTTTCGCGCGGAGTCCTTCACCGGATCGTCGCAACTCGTCAGGATCGGCACCAGCTCGATAATCTCTCATCTGTGGTCTGGGCGGCATACCGGTGCCTGCCTGGCTCTCCCGGAGCGACGACCCAACTCGTGCGGCGGGCCGCCATGCTCGTTGAGGCGCTGGATACCAAGCGGGAATTGACCGTTCCCGAAGCGATTTCAATCGGAGCCGAGCTCCTATTGGAAGGGGACGCGCTGTCTCCAACGGCGCGAGGTCTGCTCACAGCATCCTTAGTGCTGCTAGAGCGTGCGGACAGAGGCGGAACTTCGCTGGTGAGCATTCCTTCGGGCGCTGCGCAGTTTGTCAATCTGGAAAGGATGTGGGAGCGGGCGGTCGCTACCCTTGTGCGGACTTGGGTGTCTGTCGAAGGGGCCGTTACACTGCACGGCCTGTCCGGAAAAGGCGTGCACCTTTTTGGCGAGTGCGGACCCGTTATCGATCCTGATGTCGTGGTTTTCGACGAATCTGGCGCGGTAAGCCTGGTTACGGACGCGAAATACAAGATACTTGGCGAGAAAGAAACTCAAGGAGTTGCCTCGGACCTTTATCAGCTGACTTGCTACATCGAGCGCATTCAGGCGCCGACGGGAATGCTCGTCTATGTGGGCACAAGCGATAGCGTCGTGGAGTTAGGGTCTACTCTGTCGGGTCTGCGCGTGCTGGCCATCCGCATATCGCCCGCGAGCCTCCTCTCAGACGGTCATCAAGCGCTGTCGCGCCTCCTGACCGCTGCTCCGGTCCCCGTAGAGACGGTCTGACAAAGCATTCGCGATCGCTTGTGCCATCGCCGGTGCCACAGCATTGCCGATCTGGCGCGCCACATCTTTCTTCGGACCGACGAACACGAAATCATCGGGGAAGGATTGGAGCCTGGCGCCTTCCCGACCCGTGATGTTCCTATTCTGGCTCGGGTGAGCAAATCGACCGCGAGTGAAATTATCGAACATCGCCGTGATCGTTCCGGACGGCCGATCCCACCAGAGGCGTCCGAAGACGTCGAGGTGCCGGTGGCCGTTCGAGTTTCGGTGACAAGGAAGCTGTAGATGCTCCGGCACATCGAGTCTGCCGCCACCCTCGGGCACATGGCGGATCCGCTCCAGGTTGGCCGCCGAGACTAGCACCAGTCGGTGATTGGGGTAGTCGGGGTGTTCGGATCCATCGGACGGCGGCGGCGGCAAGTCGCCAATAGCCTCTCGTACCGTCCTAAACCGGTTTTGACCATGAGTGGGCGACGGGAAGCTGAATTCGCGATCGATGTCGGCTCGTACCCCTATGACGACAGCGCGTCTTCGAAACTGGGGCACGCCGTACCACGCGGCGTCCAGGACGCCCTTCACGATCCGATATCCAGCACCGCTGAGAACCGACTCCAAGTCCGCCATGTGGCTAGCTCCGCGCTTCCCAAGGATCGTCGGCACATTCTCCATTACGATCGCCTTCGGCCGCACCGCTGCGGCAATGGCCGCGAACTGAAGCGTCAGGTCGTTTCGCACATCAGACCGCTCGCCGCGCCGCTGGATAGAATAGCCTTGGCAAGGCGGGCCGCCCGCCACGACGTCCACCGGCCCCGCCTCCGCGACGATCATGCTTGCGACTTTGTGCGGATCGGCCGTCGCGAGGTCTAGGTTTTGCACATGGTTGCCGAAGTTGGCGCGGTATGTGGCGCAGGCATACGGGTCGAAATCGATGGCAAAGCTCGGCTCGAACCCAGCCGCGCGGAATCCCAGCGACATTCCGCCGGCTCCACAGAACAGATCGACAAGCTTCCTCGTTGTCATGCGGCTATCGCTGCAATCGGTTCAGATTCCGTGCGCAGTCGCCGTTTCATTGCGGCGAGGGAAGATGAGATTGATTTGGTAATCGGCTCGATGATGTCGTCGGCTTCACTCGCACCAGTGCCACAACCGTCCCAGACGCAGCTGATGTGTTCAGCAAGTGCGCGGGAGAACATCGGAGCAACTGCGTTTCCGATCTGCTTGAATTTGTCGTCAAATGGGCCCTCAAACATGAAATCGTTGGGGAAGCCTTGCAATAACCCGGCCTCTCGCACACTCAACCCCCGATCCTGCATGGGGTGGACAAATCGGCCGCAGGAAGGCGTTCTGCAGCGGGCGGTTATTGCAACCGCAGGACGATCCCACCAAAGGCGCCCGTAGACATCCCGAAATCCGTCTACACGCCGGTGACAGTCCGGTCCGAGACCCGGCGGCAGTGAGCGACGACTGCCGCCGTCCTTCGGAATGTGTCTCAGGATATTCAGGGTCTCGGCGCGGTGCCGCGACGTGATATGCATAGGATCGTTCACGTCATGTTGCCCCGCCTTTAGGGGGGGGAGGTGGCCAATCGCGTCGCGAACCGTACGAAATCGACTCGGCGTCAGCAAAGGGAGGGGCATCTTCACCCGCGCTGCAAAACCCGAGGCCATGACCAACGCCCGATAGCGTTCCTGGGGCACCCCGAACGACGCCAGATTCTCGACTCGGGCGCGAACTTTAAAGCCGAGGCCCTGAAGAGACGATCGGAACGCTGCAAAATGGTGCCAGTGCTCGCGATACAGCATCTCTGGCACGTTCTCCATGAGGACGAGGTCCGGGTTCAAAACTTCTACGACACGCGCAAAAGCAGACAGAAGTTTGTTTCGCTCGTCGGTGCGCCGGTCCTTCTTCCTGTGGGAACTGAAGCCTTGGCAGGGAGCGCAGCCAATAAGGATCAAGGGCAACTGGTCATTGTATCCCCAGGTCGCGAGCGCTGGGCGCAACACTTCTGCATCGGCAAGCTCGCATATATCGAGCTCCAAGCACGGGCGCTCGATCATTCGTCGGTACGTCGCCGCGGCATGCCGATCTATGTCTAAGCCGCCGAGAACGCGGTACTCAACTTGCTCGGTGCTCGCAGACAGGAAGCCGTGGGACATGCCACCGCATCCGGAGAAGAGATCGATCACTTGAACGATTTTGCGGGCACCATTTCCCTCGAGGCTCGGTATCATTTCTACGCTCCCCTTTTCGTGCCCGGAGGGGTGCGCCGCTTTCGCCCGGGCGCACCGCACTCGCGGTCGAGATGATCTCGGATAAGCCGAGCGGCTAACGTGGATTTCTTGAACCCTCGGTCCTCGCAAAAGGCTGTGAACCGGGCGTCCACGTCTTCGTCGAGCAGGACGGTCATCCGCACGGTCATTGCATCAGGCTCCCACCCCGATAGGAACACAACGTGAATCCCAAGTCAACACAAGTTTGCACTTTTATAGACTCATGAGGACTCATGCGTAGGATTGAGGATGAGTGCGCAGAAGGGGCCGCGCGCGGCTTCCGCGGAAGCGTACATTGACCCTCTGGCCGCTAGGAGCGGGAGCAGCCGCCAAGCGGCGGAGCAAGGGATGCGCTCGGCTTGGCGTCACAACCCTAACCCGCTGACCTCAAATTGAAGTCCCGGAGCGTGATGGCCCTACGCAGCTTTCGATGTCGCCGTGCTGGGCTTAGGCTTTAGGGTCCCCCAACGACTGCAGCCAGCGCCAAAGTCGTGTCAACAAACCGTCGGGATAGCGCTTGCCATAGTAGCGGTCGCGACGAAGCTGCTCGATCGCCCGCCCTGCGATAATCTGCTCCTTCGACCACTGCGCGGACCATTCGACGCGGCCTTTCTCGATCCAATAATGCGCCTTGCAGGGCCGCTGCCAGTTGCCGATCGAAGGGTAGAGCGACGGCCCTGGCGAATCGTCGGTGAACCTCCATTCCGCCGGCCCGAGTGGCGTGCGCACTTTAGACAGGCAGCCACATGCGCACAGGTGAGCCGCGGTCTCGAACTCCTCCGAAACGTACAGGACGCCCGGGTCGAGTCGGACGGGCATCGTGCCGACGCGCTCCAGCCTAAACCTCATCGAAGCGGGCCTCGCCCACCAAGTGGAGGTCTGCAATCCCGAACAGCATGTGTCGGTATCCCTCCTCGTCGCGGTAGAACCCGCGCACCTGTTTGTACCGGATCAGGGCCAGGCAGGCATTCAGCGCATTGAGCTCGCCAATCTGGATATTGGCGCGGTAGATGTCGTCGGCGGCGTCGGACAGATCCGCAAGTTGCCGGTCACGCATCGCCGCGGCATCCTCTACCGGATAGTAGGTCGCGCGCACCATTCCACCGATCGGTCCGTGCTTTCGGTTCAGGCCCATGCCGACGTCGATGAAGGGGATACCTTTTGAGATCAGCGCATCGAAGATCGCGCCGCGCGATGACCCCTTGTCCACGCACACGAACGCGAATGTGACGCCGGCGAGCCGGTCGGCGGTCGTTTCGTCGATGTAGGTCGCTTCCACGTGCAGCCCATGACGAAAATTCTCGTAGCGGTTTCCGTAGACGGTCGCCTTAGGCGTGTTCAGTTCCTCGGCGGCGAGCCGCCCTGGTGATCGGAATGCGGTGTGGACGTGATAGGTGTCGCCGTCGAAGGCCCGAATTCGCGGCACGGGAGTCTTCACCAGCAGATCCAGGAGATACGCGCCGGTCCCGCCGAGGCCGATGACCGCCACGGTCTCTTCGGCGAAGGCGGAGTTGAGGTCGCCGATCTGCGCCCGTGAAGTGAGCGTGTCCTGGAACTTGAAGATAGGATCGGGCTCGAACCTCTCGCTCACCCTGTAGGTGAGTGGCGAGACGCCATGGCGCTCGATCGCGGGGCCTGAGATAATTGAGACGTAGCTGTCGATCTTGTCCGAGAAATTGTCGAACTTGCCGGCCGGCAAGGGCTTGTTCGAGAAGGAGCGCTGAACGACCACGTCGCTGCTAGCCGCGCTCAGCTGGATCGTCGCCGGACCGCCGGCGAGGTTGCGGATCGGGGTCCCGTCGATCTGGTGTGGATGCGCGCCGGCGAAAAAGACCTGGTGATCATCCTGCGCAACATGCTCCTCGTCCAGGAACACCAGCTTGGCGACAATGGCCCCCCAATGCAGGCCGCCGCGCTGGTCGAGATAGGGGATGTCGCGAACGATTAGGCATTTGCTGTCGAACGCGACCGCAAAGCCGCGCTCGACAAGCCCGGCCAGGTCGGGATTATGACTGACCAGTTTCTGAAACATTGAAAACCATTCCGTCCTTGACCTTGACCGTGGCGCCCGGGGCGAGCGTGCCTTCCGGCTTGTTGCCGTGGCCACGCTTGTAGCGCACCGAGTAGGTGATCTCCGGATGCTGGGCGTAGTCTGGCACCTCCAGAGTCACCACTTCGGCGTAGCCGATCTCGTCCTTTGGCCATTCGTGCTCGGTTCCTTCGACGACGATGGTGACCGTCTTCTTCTTGACTTCAGCCAATGCTGCCTCCTGCATTTTTCAGATGAGTGGTGGGTCGGCGCCGAATGTGTCGATCCGTCCGCAGGTCATGCGGCGAGCCGCTGAACAGCTGGCCGTTCCAGCGGTTCGGACGATTCGAAAAACAGGACCTCGTCCTGCGAGAGCCGGATGAGCTGCTTCGGCTGAAGTGCGAAGCGCTCCCCTGCGCGAATCAGCCAGAGCCGGCGATCAGCAGGCCGATTGGCTCTCGCGAGCAGAGACGTGGTGTCGATCACTTCCGCGTCGATAGCCAACAGCTGCCCGTCGACGTCGACGATGTGCCGCAATCCGATGTCCCAGCAGGTCATTCGCGAATCTCCTTCCTCCGATGAGATGAGATTCGCACACGTGGGCGTCAGAAGCTGTCACCCCCGTGTTCGCGCAGCAAGCAGAGGGTATTCACCAGCGCCATGTCCCCGATCGTGCGGCAGGGCACTTCGAGGAGAAGCGGGCTTGCGAAGACCAGGGCAGCCGCCTGCGCGCGCGACACTGCGACGTTGATCCGGTTGAGGGAGAACAGGAAGTCCATGTCCCGCGGCATCTCCTCGGCGCTGGAGGTCGTCATCGAGACGAGGCAGATCGGGGCCTCCTGCCCCTGGAACTTGTCGACGGTGCCGACCCGCACGCCGGGCAAGGCGGCGCGCAACGCGTTCACCTGTGCATTGTAAGGCGCCACGACGAGAATGTCGTCGCGCTCAATCAATCGTACCTCGCCCTTGCGGTCGCGGTAGGTCGCGCCCTGCAGAGCGTCGATCGCCGCGCCAATCGCGGCGACCTCCTCCGGGCAGATCTGGGAGCGGCCGCTGTGCGGCGTCGCGCGCAGCCTGGCGCCCAGCGCGGATCGGCCGTCCGGTAGATCGAGGATCTGCGCTGCCGCATGCTCGTCATTGGTCAGCTGGCCCTCATAGACGGCGGCCGAAATGAACGAGCAGACATCGCAATGCATGCGGCGGCTGACCGGCATGAAGATGCCGCAGTCAGCCGGGACGACGCGATGGTCACCGACCAGATATTCGAGCGCCGATTCGCCGCTGCGTCCGGGATGAACGGCCTGGGTCGGCTGGGACAACTGCATCGGGTCTCCGACGAGAACGATATTTCGGGCTACGCGGGACATCGCCACTAGGTTGGCAAGCGACACCTGGCCGGCTTCATCGACAAAGAGATAGTCGAAGGTCGGCTCGCAGATCCGCGCGAACAGGAAGGCGGTGCCGCCGACGATATCGGCAGTGCCGATCTCGGGCGCATCATTGTCGCCGACGATCTTGATCAGCGGGTGAGGGCCGGCGCCGTCACCCCCCTCTTCGCCGCCCTTGTGAACGATCGAAGGCCGCTCGCCGAGCTCGTCCGCGCGCTCGGCCGTCGCCTTCAGCAGATTTTCGATCGCCTTGTGGCTGTGGGAGGCTACCGCCACCCGTTTGCCGGCGCGTACCAGGTCCATGATTGACCAGGCGCTGACATAGGTTTTGCCGGTTCCGGGCGGCCCCTGGATCGGCAGCACCGTCCGGTCCATGGCCTCGATCGCGCGGCTGGTCTCGAGCACGAGATCGGCGTCGGGATCGACGATGCCTTGCGGACGCGGCCCATCGATAAATTGCGGCGGCTTCCGGGTCAGGAGGTTCTCGACCGCCTGGTGCGCGCCGTTGTCCGCGATGATGCCGTCAGACGCCGCCCCAATGGCCTCGCGGATCTTGTCGGTCTTCAGCGGCTGCGCAGGCAAGAGGTCGAGCCGGTCGGGAAGCTCGCCGGATTTCTTGCCCCGCCGTAAGGTCAGGGTGCATGCCTCGGTGTCGAGTGCGACCAAGGCGACGGACTCAGGCTTGCTCGCCGGCTTGATGCAGGGACGCATCTTGCCGGCGCGCATCTTAGTTTCCTGTGGCGGAAAGCTGTAGCTGCGCTCGGTCGACTGCTTGTCGGGCACGGCGGGCCCGGTCGCCTCCAGCCCGGCGATGCATTCCAGATCGTCGTAAAGCGCGTCGCTCTCCTGCGCGAGCCGGTCGAAAATGCCCCAATAATAGGGCTTTTCCTCGCGGGCGTGGAAATAGTTGAGCTGGAAAAGGAGGTCGCCAACCTCGTCGCCTAGCCGCGCGCGCGCCGGCGCGAATTGGTCACGGCGGGCGGCCATTTCGGTTTCTTCTTCGGTGAGCCGCGCCGGTCCGGTGGAGCGATGATCCTGCCCGAGCTGCGGCCAGGACAGATGATCCGGCCGAGCCGCCGCGACGAGCCAGTCCCGAAGCAGCTGCGTCGAGGCGCAGTCGGTGCGATTATAGTCTTCGATCTGAGCGAGCAGAGTATTATCACCGGTCTCGCGCCACTTCTCGTAAAAGACGACGCTCGCGCCCGCCGTGGCGACCGCGCCTTCGCGCTTGGGCATGTAGAAGACTTCAAGGTCCTTGATCGAGTAGCCGGACTCCGACGCAATCAGCCCGCCCGACACGACCTTGAACAGGTCGACGAACCTTTGTTCGCGAAGCAACTGATCCATCGCCAGCTCGCTGATCGCGTGCGCGGCCGTCAGCCGGCGCAAGGCCGCGATCTCGTAATTGGCGTAGTGATAGATATGGGCCTTCGGATAGGCGTGCATCCGCCCCGAAAGAAATGCGATAAGCCGTTCCACCGCTTGCCCTTCGGCATCCCGGTCATGCGCCCAAACCGGCTCGAAACGCCAAGTGCCATTCCGACGAAACCAGAGGCCGTGCAGATATTCGAGGCCGCCGGGATAATAGGGATCGCCCTCGATGTCGTAGAAGACGTCACCCTCGTCGGGTTCGGGAAGCAGATCGAACCCTCGACCTGGCTCGCCTGCGCGAAGCTCGAAGCTCGGATCGCCGCCCGTACGTCGGGCCGATTGCAACCGCGCCTGAGTCTGCAGGCGCGCCTGGGTCTCGGCGGCCAGCCGCGGAACGCGGCCAACATGGGCGCCGAGCGCGGTCATGGTCGTGATCCCCGCGGCTTCGACCTTGTCGCGCTGGCTGCGGCTGATCCCGGCGATCAGGGTCAGGCTGTCGGCGGCTTCCCATTCCGCTCTGCAGCGCACCCGCCAGCGGCAGAGGGCGCAACCCGAGACCGGTTCGGCCGAAGTCGGCGGACGGTCGGCGAGGAACCCCTCGAAGCGTGCCCGCGCATGCCGGCAATAGGCCGCGACGTCGCGCAGGCGGATCGAGAATCGGCTGCCGTCGCCAAGCTCTAGGTGCGCGAATTCAGGAGGGATGCCCTGAATACCGGCAAGCAGATCGGAGTAGAGCGCCAGCTGAAGCACATGCTTGGGATCGGGAGAGCGCTTCAGCTTCGTGTCGACCACCTCATACGACCAGGAACCCAGTGCCGACGGACGCTCGACCCGCTCCAGAAAATCGGAATAGCCGCCCCAGCGGCCGTCCAGCAAAGCTCCCTGGAAGATCACGTCGGGGCCTGCAGCCATCGCTTCCACCGTGAGGCGCACGGACTCTTCCAACGGGACGCCGTCCTTCGGAATCTCAACGACACTGCGCCCTTCGGATTTCAAGCGTTGGAGGAACGCGAGCTCGTGCTCGTCACCTTGGCGCTGAAGCAGTTCGGCCTCGGCCCCGTCTTCCCCCGGTTCGATGTCGCCGACCTCGATCAGGCGCAAATCCAGAGTCGTCGCATGACGGCATCCCTTGAACCGCATCAGGTCCGAGGCGGATAGCCTCAGACCGCCGTCGATCATCCGCATGCACAATCCCCTTTCCTCCGCTATAGCAGATCAGGACGACAAAAGCTGTCATGGAGAAATCGAGTGTCATTCGCGAAGGCACAACAACTCCTCAGGCTGGCGATGATGGCGACGCGGCGGAGCGGCGTGTCACTTGAGGAAGTTGTCGAGGAGTTCGACTGCGTCCATCGCACGGCACAGCGCATGATGGATGCCCTCCAAGACGCGTTTCCGCAGACGGAGACGGAAGACGGTGACGACAGGAAGCGGCGCTGGCGAATACCCGCTCGTGCGGTGGCACAACTGCTTAGCCCTTCCGCGGAAGAGCTCGCCGCACTTACGACCGCGATCAATGAGCTGCAGGTGTCCGGCATGACCAGCGAGGCCGCGAGGGTCAGACAGCTTGAGCGAAAGGTGCGGGCCTTGATCCCGCCCGAGGCCGGGACTCGGCTCGCTGTGGACGAGGAAGTCCTTCTGGAGGCGCTCGGCCATGCAGCCCGTCCGGGACCGCGGCCGGCGGCGAACACGGACGTGGACGCAGCCATCTCCGAGGCGCTGAAGGGGCCCTTCCTCCTGAAAATTTCATACCGCCGACGCAAGCAGGACAAGCCCAGCGAACGCGTGATCGCGCCCCATGGCCTACTTCTGGGAGTGCGTCGTTACCTCGTCGCGCGAGACACTGCGAAGCAGCCTACCGCTACCCTCCAGCACTATCGCGTGGAGGAGATCTACTCGGCGGAGGTCCTTGAGGACAGCTTTGAGCTTGATCCTGGATTCAGCATTCGCCGACACGCGGAAAAGGGCTTCGGGTCATTTGAGAGCTCTAGGGAGCACGGCATGGTCGTGTGGCGGTTCTCACCCGAGGCGGCGCCGCACGCTCGGCGGTTCATATTCCACCCGACTCAAACTCTGGAAGACGAGCCAGACGGAAGTCTGCTGGTGCGCTTCCAAGCATCCGGCCACCTGGAGATGTGCTGGCATCTCTATACGTGGGGACAGTCGGTGGAGGTCCTGCAGCCCGCTGCTTTGAGGGAGATGGTCCAAGGCTTTCGGCGCAAGTTCGAAGCTCTCCCTTGACCGTATTCTGGAAGGGCGCATCACCTCAGCATTGAAGGTATTCCATATCAGCAGTCGCATGCAATCAATTCGGGACGAGGTACACGTCCGCGGCTTTGCCTTTCGGGCTGCATATAGCCCACGCCTCGCAAACGACGCGCTGGCACTTCAAGTGGGGGTGCCGATTGCGCTTGGATCAGGCTGCCCCGTGCACTTCTTGACCCCGGCACCGAAGGAGCACTGCCCTCCAACCAGCTACAGCGGCATATATGGCCTTGGCACTTTTCCGCTGCATACCGACCTCGCTCATCATCGCCGGCCACCGCGCTATTTCATGCTTCGCTGTAGCGCTCCGGACGACGGCGTTGGAACAATACTTGCCGACAGCGCCGACATCATTGCGTCAGTCGGTGCTTCATTACTTTCCCGAGCCCTGGTCCAGCCTAGGCGGCTCCGCAACGGCACTCGTCCGTTACTGCGCCTCCTTGATCCGGCGCTTCACCTATTTCGCTGGGACATCGAATTCATTCGGCCAGCCAGTGACGCTGGCGAAGAGGCCGTGTTGGCCGTTTCCAATGCGCTCAAGCGACAACCTGTTACAGAGGTGCGGCTCGGCCGGCTCGGAGACCTCGTAGTGATCGACAATTGGCGTATGCTGCACGGACGCACGGCGGTCCCGCCGTCCAGCCATGGTCGCCGGATTGCGCGCGTCTATCTGGGGGGTCTTCATTGAAGCAGGTGATCAAGCCCGAGCCGCTCTCAGAAGCCTGGATGGCGGAGGCGCTCTACAGCAAGGCCATTAGGTACGCTGAAAAAATGAACGCATCGGCTACCGACAGCTGGGACCATGCGCTGTGGTCAGGGCTGTGCCTCGAACTTCTCGCGCGAGCGGCGCTGGCTAACATAGCGCCCGTGCTTCTCGCCGACGCAATCGGCCACAACAATCTCTTGAACGCGCTCGGCTTCCCTCCGATGGAAGCTAAGTTTTCCCCGAAATCGGTCAATACGACCGTTGTGCTGCGGCGCCTCCGGCACCTCATTCCCGATTTCGACACGGAACTCGAGGCCTTCTGCGCCACGCATGTGGGCCGGCGGAATGCGGAGCTGCATTCTGGCGAGCTTCCCTATGACGGTGTTCATGGCTCCCGCTGGCACGGACAGTATTTCCGATCTTGCCGGGTGCTGGTCGCCTCGATGGGCTATGGTCTTGAGGACTTGATAGGGAAGGACGCAGCCGCGATCGCAGATAAGGAAATCGAGGCTGCGGCCGACGAGGCGGCAAAGGCGGTGCTTGGGGATGTCGAAACCTTTGCGGGAAAATGGGTGCAGCTGGACGACGCCGAGCGGGCGGATCGAGCGTCCCACGCTAATGTTTGGGCCGTACGGAGCGCGGGCCACCGGGTCACTTGTCCCGCATGCGGCAATCCCGCTTTAGTTAATGGCGAGCCGATCGGCGGGGCACAGCAGACTCTTGAAGACGATGTGATCATTGAACGTCAGGAGCACCTCCCGCATTGGTTCGAGTGCATCGCCTGCGGACTAAAGATCACAGGCCTCTCGCGGTTGCAGGTTGTGGACCTTGGTGATCGATTTACCAGCACCCACACCTACGAGGTTGCGGAATATTATCGTCCGGAGGACGACCAATATGCGGATTACGAGGACGACAACAATGAGCCGTTTTGAGTCCGCTCCGCAGAGCAACCGGGGCAACCTCGCCAGGATGTTGCACGAGCAGTCACTTAGTCCGCGGCAATCCGTGGGGACAAATGTGGGTGCGGGACCCTTTTCAGCTTCAAACTTTGTAGACGGAACAAGGGGTTAGATGCCACAATTTGGCACCCACCCGCACGGTTCGAAAGGGCGTATGCGATATCCTCGAAGGCGGCGAGGACGCGCTTAAGGAACGTGCACGCCGGATGCGCGTCCGAGTCGATCGATAGCGGCCTCGCTGCTGGCTCAGTCGCCGGGCATGCGCATATATCGGAGCAATTCGGCACAGACCGCCGGATCGCCGAGATCTGATATTGTCGCATCGCTGACTTCGCCGATATCGTTGCCAAGCGCCCAGAGCCCGGCCGGGTGGCCCGCGGGTAGCATGGTGACAAGCTGTTCGGCCAAAGGACGATCCCTCTCGGCCAGCAACCAAGCGATCAGCAGGACCAAGCCTCGTCGCTTGCGGCTTGCGGCAAGGACCTCGGCAGCAGCGCGGATTGCCTCCGTGGTGCCGCGCCAGCCAAGCAACCCCGCAAGTACGCCGGCTACCGGCTCGTAACGGGTCAGGAACAGGTCGGGCGTGATACGATTGATCAGTGTGCTGTCGAGGTCAGCGCCTTGAGGCAGAAGCGCGCGTGCCGCCGACGAGCGGACCCGCGCCGTGCCCGGCTCGATGGCGAGCGTGAACAGGCGCTCGCGGGACGCCGCGCCTCCAGACTCTGCGAGAAGCGCGAAGATCGCCCACCTCACATCGGGATCGGACGTGGCGATGGCGATGGCGAACAGGGAGTCATCCTGTTCAGCGTCCAGCGGCGCCACGTCCCTGAGCGCGGCGATGGCCTCGTGAGCGATCGGGTAGTCGTCACTATCCGCGCCATAGTTCTGAGAATGGCGCGACCATTGGTCGCCGGCCAGGATAAGCAATGTCGCCCGATGCCCCGCATGCGGCTTCTGCTTCAGCAACGCCGCCAGCGCGCGCCGTACCGGACTGGCGCGATGTGCCGCGAGCGTGAGCAACCGATCGGGTAATGGTGCCGGCATTGGGCCTGCGATAGCGGTGAGCGCCTTCGCGACGACATGGGCGAACTTGTGTCCGAGTGCAGCTTTGATCTCGTTGGACATACCATGCCGGATAGCGGCTTCGACACCGTCGAGCGCAACCGCAGGATCGTCGCTGGAACCAATGGCCCAACGCGCATCGTCTTCGATGGGCAGAGGTATGTGTTCGTCAAGCGCAAGCCGGAACGCGCAGATTTCGGGCGAAGGGGCGATCGAAACCAGTGTCTCCACCGCCTTCTTGCCAAGTCTTGGCTTCTTGCGGGCGAGCAAGGCAAGTTGCGCGTTCGCGAGACTATCGAAAGGCTTCGGCAGTTGGGCGGTAGCTGATTCCGCCGCCTCACGAACGTCAGACCCGCTGGATGACCGGCTCCGGCGAAGCGCCGCCAAGTCACGCGCGATCGATATCAATCGACTATGGTCCTTTTGCTCGATCAGCCTGGCCATGATGGACGGCAGACGATCGACTGCGCACTCGACCAGACAAGCCAGGGCGGCCTGCGCGACATCCTTGTGCGGCGAGCCTTCGACGACGCGATTTTCCAGGGGCACCCGGTAGCGCTCGGCCCAGTTGCGCGCCACCGTTGCCCAAAGATCATCTTCCTCCTCGGTCCCATATGCGGCCTGGAACGCGCCAGCGATCTCGCCGGAGTCCCGCGTCTCGTCCGAATTCCGATCGGCCAGCGCTCGAAGCCAGTAAGGCCGCAGTTGATCCGCATGTCGGTGCTGCGGGACCAGTTGCCAGCCCGGTTCGACGCGAACGCGATCGACATAGGCCTTCAAGAATTCGCTTGCGGTGTAGCCGTCGTCATTCTCGGACAAATGCTGTGCATAATCGTCGCTGTAGACATCGTTCACGATATCCAGCCGCGTTTCCTCCACCTCGGCGAGATCGCTGGCGGAAGGCGTCAGTACCCCCGCAGCGGTATCGACGATTGACTCGAAGCCCGCCAAATCAGCAAGTGCGCCATGCGCGATCGCATCGTCCGTCGAGATATAGCCGAAATGCACGGCGGTCGCGGCGGCGGCGAGAAACGCGTCGGTCAGCCCGTCAGCAAGCCTGGCAAGCTCCTCGCCCAGTCGCTTTGGATAGGAGGTCCGGTCGCGCGGGAGCACATCTCGGACGAATCGTTCGAGGATCGGCTTGGTCGCGGGATTTTCGAACCGCGCGCGGTACCATTCTTCGGAATGCGCCAGTCGACCCCAGCAGTCGAACCCGCCAAATGTCTGGTCGGGGCGATGGCGGAGGAAGCGAGCGAGCTCCGCGCCGTTGCAATTGGCGGAGCCCGCTTCGGCAGCGATACGCAAATCGGCCCCGAAATCCGTGCCGCCCGAGGCGAGTAATGTATCCACCCACCCATCGATGCTGTCGGCGGCGACGCCACTTGGGTTGACCCCATATTTGTCGCGAACAACCGCAAGGGTACGGGCTGCCGCGCCCCTTCCCCATTCGGCCCCTGGGCCGTCCTCGGATACCAGCAGATCCAGAAGCGCGCGTAGCGTCCGGCGCACGATCTGCCGGTGCTGCGATTTCTCCAAGGTGCGGGTGATGCCCGCCTCGACGCGAGGATGATAATAGGTCACGATACCGCCCTCGCCCTGGCGCAGGTTGCGGGCGGCGACGAAGAAGTCGACCAAGGGCGAGACCCCGCGACCCAGGTCGATATTGCGGTCGGCCAAGCCGTCTTCGATGTCGCGCAGCACCGAACGGATCACCTTGCCACCGGCCGCAAGCAGTCCGTACAGGACCGCAGCTGACGCAGCATCGCCCCGCTCCTCGATCTGCTCGATAACCGTCCGCTCGATCGAATTCTGATGCGCTCCGGCTATCGCGTCTTTGATGAATTTCGTAGCGTTGCCGAGGCCCGCCCGGCCCTGCACGCGCATCGCGTCGAAGAATTTCTGTATCTCGAGCGGTGTTGCAAGTGCGTCGAGAACCGTTCGCTCAGCGCTCCGCGCTAATGGCTGGACGTCGCGAGGCAGCCCATCGATGCGCGTACGGTAAAGCCGTCGGCGCTCGGCGGGCCCATAATTCTCCGCTTCCAGACGGACGACCCAAGGTTTGACCGAGCCGAGCGCGCCCGACTCCAGCGCCACATCGTGTCGCGATGTTGCAATCACCAACGCATCGGGTCGCGCTGCCGCCAATACCTCGCTCAGCAGGTCGTTCCACGGCCGGCTCTCAGGATCGAAGTCGAATCGACCCCATGGGTCCTCGATGTCGTAGAGTACCGGCCGCACCGTGTTGTCGTTCTGCAGCTCAGATGGACCGAGCAGAACGGGCTTACGAGTTAAACCAGGGATTTCATTGCGAAGTTCGTCGTACAGCATCTTTGTCGCGAGCGTCTTGCCCGTCCCCGAGGTGCCCACAATGATCGCCGCCGACCGCTCGCGCATCGCCGAACGCAAGTCCGCCCAATTTGTCGGATGGACATAGTGCTCGAGTTCGGGGGCACTTGCGAGATAACCACCGTGTAAACGGATCACCTCCTCGATCTCGGCACGTCGCCAACGTCGTCCGCCTGCGCCAGCAATGCGTGCGCGGGCATCTTCGCGAAGTTTGACGCGACACTCATTGAGCCGAGACGCGGGAACGCGACAGCCCTCGATTAACAGCCGATCGATGTCACCGCGAAGTCGCTCATCGTCCTCGTTGGCGATAACCGCCACGCGACCGGAAAGGCTATGCTTGAAGCCCTTGGCGATGACCTTTGGCATCGCGGTGGCCTTTGGCCAGGAACCAGCGCGGCGACGGCCGAGCTTCTTTGCATCGCCGTTCAGTCCGGCACTGGTGACGAGGAGATAGCGGGCACTAGCGCTTTTAAGCCGCTCGGCAGCCGACTTACGCGTGTCGCTGCCATGGTCGAGCAGGCTGCGCAATGTGGAGGGGGTCCACGCATCTCCGCCCCGCCGCTTGGCTTGTACGATGAGGGTGTAGTTCTTCATCGGCACACGGCTCACAAGCCGACCAGGCTGCGTGTCCGTCAGCTCCGCCTCCAAATCCTCTTGGGAGGCGGGCTCTAGCTCGAACTCATCCGTTTGCTGGGAGACGAGCACGAGATCCAGGGCAAGCCAGACTGACACATCGATTTGATACTCGTACCCCGCCAAGGAGGCGGAGCCAGCACCCGAACCATCACCCAAATCGGTCACTGTCGCGCTCGTCATTCCATCAAATTTGTCCGCCAGGCGACGCGCCGGGGCGGCCTGCTGTACATTGGAGGCTGCTGGGATGCGAGGCTAGGCGGAAACTACTTCGACGACGACGGATCCTACGGATACTCAGTCAGATGTCCCGTTTGGTATCGTGGCCACGCGGCGATCTCTGGAAGTTGCGTGCGGACTGTCGCCAGCCGGCCCAACATCAGACGCTTTCGGTGTAAACGAGATCATCTGACCTCGGACGACGGCTTCGGCATCGTTCCGCCCAAAAGCTGTCAGGGCGGAAACGGCCCACAAGCCGCAAGGCTTGCGCCTCGTCCAATGGGGTGCCGCGAGATGTCACCATATCCCGCTTGCTTGTTACCTATGCGTTACCTGACGCAGATTTAGGTAACAAAAATGGCGGAAAACTGGCGCGCCCGGCAGGATTCGAACCTGCGACCCCAAGCTTAGAAGTCAGGTGCTCACCTTTGCCAGAAGGCATTCAAGCGAGAGCTATGCGTTCATAGTTGTCCTTCAAGATACCTTACCGTGCTTCCGAAGCTGACATTCGGTCATGCGACGGCCTTATTTCCACTCGGCAAAGGTGCGGTCAACATCATTCCTGGTAAATGGAACTTTCATCATCAACCGGCAGCCGGGCACAGCACCCCCGGCCAGTCCCTTTCGGTGGACGAAAGCACGAAGACATCGCCAGCAGATTCTCCCCGCACTGGCTCGCCGGCTTCCACGCGCCGATTCCAGTCCTTTCTCGGCACGAAATCCGTTCATGTTGGCCCGCACGGCGCGTCTCGGCTATTGTCGGAGCGACCGGGTCGAGAGGGCGATAGGATGAACGATATCCCGAGCAGGCAAAATGCTCCGGGGAGCCAGGAGCTGATGAAGGCGCGCGAGCACCTCTATGCGCGCGCGACCCGATTGCAGATCGCCCAATTGTTTTGCACGGTCGTCTTCCCCATGATCTTCGCGATCGTGGGGCTGCTGACCGAGGCGGCGCGCCCTTATGTCGCGTTGGCGGCCTTCGCCATGACCGTCCTCGATCTGGCGGCTCTCGACCGGGCCCAGCGTCAGCACCTTCGCGTCGCGGCGCGGATATCAGAGCAATTCGATTGCGAGGTTCTGCAGATGTCGTGGAAGCGGTTCGTTGCGGGCAGGCAAATCGACCCGGAAACAATCGCCGAAGCTGCGGCATCTTGGCGTGGGCGGCCCGAGAAAGTCCTCGACTGGTATCCGCTCGCGGTCGGCGCCGCGCCGCTGCATCTCGCCCGGCTGATCTGCCAGCGCACAAATCTTTGGTACGACAGTAATTTGAGGCGGCGCTGGAGCCGTGCGGTCCTCGCGCTGGCGATGACTACCTTCATGCTCCTGCTCGTCGCTGGCTTCCTGGCGGATCTGAGCTTGCTGGGGTTCTCAGCCACAATCCTCGCGCCTGCGACGCCGCTGATGATCTGGGCATTTCGGGAGCATTATCGCCAGCTCGATGCGGCGCAGAGCCTCGAAAACATCAAGGACGAGGCGGAAACTCTCTGGGATCAAGTCAAGGCTGATCAGGTCGGGCTGGAAGAGTGCTTGATTCGCTCCAGAGAATTCCAGAACGCCATTTTTGCTCGTCGTACCCTCAATCCCCTGATTTTCCCCCTTATCTATCCATTGCTTCGAGATCGGATGGAGGTCCAGATGAACAAGGGCGCAGAGCAATATCTCAAGGAGATCGGCTGCTCCTGACCAGTGCGGCGCTGAATCAGGCTTCAGCTGATCGCGGGCGCTTCGCGCACGGCCTCGAGCACCTCCTCAAAGCCAACAGCCTGTTCGAGCTTCTCGACGAGAGCCGAGCGGAGGCCGTCTCCTTCAATCAGCAACCCGAATTCGGCGCCGCGCGATCGTGTTCCGTCCACGGCCGTTGACAACCAATTGAAGCTGCTGACCGCCAGACTCCTGTCATCCCAGAGCAGGAACTTGCCGTGCAGTTCGTCGACCCGCTTAAGCCCAAGGCCGCGTTTCGAGAGGCTCGCCTCGTCGGGCAATCGTCCTTCCTCACGCAGAATGCGGCTGGGACGGCTATACAATAGCCTAACCGCGACGCCTTTCTCCGCAGCCACCTGCATGGGCACGAGCACGGATGTTTCAGCGGCAAGGCCGTAAAGGTCGCAGGCCACGACGATCATCCCCTGAGACTCGTCGCGCGCCGTACGCAAGCAGGCATAGTGATCGGCGTCAACGAGCAGTGACAATTCATGCTCTCCCGTCTCGAGCCTTTGGAAGCAGCGCAGCGTCGCATTGCCCCACGCGGTATTGAGCCGCCTTGCCTGGCGCGACCATCCACCGGCCGCGGGCTGCTGGGTGGTGGTAAGCCAGGATAGGAGCCGTTTCGCCAGATTCGGGCTGCGCGTCCGGATGGAAACGTCGAGAGCATCGAAGTTCGTCGAAAGAAAGTTGCAGCTGCTTATGACACTCACCCAGTCTCCGCTCTCGGCGTCGTCGTAGACGATGAGCTTTGCGTGCGACCCAGATGTTCTGTCGGACATTGTGACGAAACCACGCACCTCGGAGGGAAGCGCGCCCAGCAGTCGTTGCGCTTCCAAGATCGACGGTGGCTGTCCAACGATCTCGGGATCCCGCACTAGCCCCCAGAGGAGTTCCACCCGAACTTTGCGGGCGGCGGCAGCCTGAAGGTCGGGGAGAAGCCGCTTCAGAGTCTTGGGATTCACGAAACAGGAATGGATGACGACCGTCGATTTGGCGCTTTCAAGGCATTGCTGCAGCAACGCGTGCTGCGCCTCGCCGCCAACGAACATATCATCGGCGGTGATGGTATCGCGAAAGTCGGCCGCGTCGTCGCGCTTGTTGCCGATGATCCCCTCGTCTGCCTTCCTCGCGCCGTCGCCAGTTGCCTCTAGAATCGCCTGTCTGAGCTTGAGGGGCGCATAACTTGGAAGGCCATCAATATGTTCAGGATGCGTCTCGAAACGGGCATAGGGTCTCGACGGCGTCCGCAGCCGTGGCTCGTCCGGCTCAAGGCTCTCGAGCGGCGAGAGGTAGAGAAGGTCCCGAAGTTCTGCGTCGGTAGACGAGTAGGTCGAATATATCGCTTCCAGCCGCCGCGCCGTGTTAGGCAGGTCCCGAGCGTAGACGATCTTGAGATCATCGGCGCGCAGCCAGGCGCCAGTCACGCGATCGAAGCATAGCGACATCCATTTCTCACCCATTTCGACGTGCGCAGGTAGATCAGTATCGGATGACCGCTTCTTACCGACCGCGGTCACGGCGAAAAACGCGCCGTCTTGGGACGCCCGCATTTCGATCCAATTGGCGCGGAGCAGGTTGATCAGTGCTTCGACGATCAACCTGTCTGGCAGGTTGGCGACCACAGCGAGCTGCGCCACCGTACGTCGCTCGACCGATAGTTCCTTCAGCAGCATATGCTCCAAGATGCTCCAGCGCCTGCCGAAGCTGACCGAGTAGCTCACCGCCGTGCGGAGGACCGGAACGAAGACGACACTCATGCGGGCGCTCCGATCCGGGCAAGCGCGCCGTCCGTCTTGGCTGTTGCCAGGACTTGCATCATTCGGCGGAGATAGGCGTAATCGACGTCCTCGCCCGTGTGCTCATCGCATCGGGATGCGAAAAAGTCCCAACTCCCCACGATAATCAGTTTATGTCGAGCGCGACTGAGTAAGACATTCATTCGGTTGGCCTCGCGCAGGAAGCCAACGCTCTTCCAGGGGACGAGGGCATTGTTGCGAACCAGACTGACGACGACGATGTCGGCTTCGCTGCCCTGGAACTCATCGACTGTCGCGCCCATCCTTTTGTTCTTTGTGATCGCGAAAGGTGCTGCCGCCACATGCGCCAGCCTGTCAGCCAATTCCCCGCGGATCATCGAGCGCAGCATGTCGAGTTGATCATTATAGGGGCTGAGGATTTGCAATTCGCAGTCTCGGTCCGGAGCCGGCCGAAGCTCCTCCAGCACCTTCAGAAGAGCCTCTGCCTCCACGCGCGATTCGAACAGGCCATCCGTCTCACCCTCGGCGAACGCCTTATTCTGGAGCCACGGCACATCGACCCACACCAGTCTCTGTTCCGGCAGCCAGGAGTCCGTTCGCAACGTAAAGGGCGGCGGCGCCTCGAATCGCTCGCGCGTTTCCTCGGGAGAGTTGATGAGGGTTCCCTCGACACTATTGGGGTCAGGGTAGAAGATTCGGCCGACGACGTTGGCGATCGTTGGATGCATGCGATGCTGGTCTGTTAGCGTGGCAGCGGGCCCCGGCTTGTGGTCGTCGGCTGCACTGCTCTTCGTAAAGATCATCGCAAAAAGGTCGACCATGCCGCGCCACCGCTCACATCTCTCGACAAACGGGGTACGGTCCTCCTCGTCCTCGACGATCGCGGAATCGACGAGTCCCGGGGCGAATTGAGCGCCTTTTGTCAGGGCGTTGCGCACCCGCAACGGATCGCTGAGCAGCCGTTTGAACAGCAGCGCATTGAACGGTGGAAGTTGAAAGTGATCACCGATCAGCAAGAGCCTGTGGCTCTCCTGGAGCGCAATCGCCATGTCGAAGCCATGCGCCTTACCTGCCTCCTCAATGATCGACCAATCGAAGCGACGACCTCGGTCGGCGAGCTCGGCGAGGTCAGCGGCGTTCGACGTCGAGAAGGTGAGGTTTGCAGCGTCCTGCACAAGAACCTGCATGGTCCTCAGGTGCTGGTTGTTGGCGTTTCCGGCCGCGCTCGCCTTAACCGTCTCATCGAGTCGACGGCGAAGCGCGGCGGGCATCTTTGAGGCCAGCTCGCTTTTTTGGAGCCGCACCAATTGGCGATGCGTGACGGCCGAAGGATCGTGGGGATCGGCCTGCCGTGCGCCGAGACGCAACATGATCGGACGGTCCTGTTCGGGAAGGCTCGCGAAGATTTCCTCCAACTTACCAAGGACGTCATCGACTGTGTGGTGCGAGTGGGCCGTGATGAGCACTTGAGCACTCGGATCTGCGGTCAGGAGCCTGTCTGCGAACGCCATGATCAGCGTGGTTTTGCCGGTCCCGGGCGGTCCCTGGACCGCGAACGACGGTTGCATCCGCCAAAGCCGATCGAGCGCGTCGCGTTTTGAATCGTCCAGCTTAAGCGCCACACGACCCGTCGGCGGCACCTCCTCGTCGCTGTGGCTCGCTCGCAACGGATCGTCGATCAATCGCAGAAGGCTCTCGTGGGAGCGCATCTCCTCAATCGCCTTTTGGCGCCGCCGGATTTGCGCGATCGTGCCCCCGAAATTTCTGGCCAGATAGTTTAACGCGCCTTCGGTGACCGGCGGGCTGCCTTGGCAAATGAACCGGTACAAAGGTCCGGCGGGGCAGGGCCGGGCGCCGGCAAAGCGCCAGCTCGTCTCTGCGCTGGCATCGAATTTGACGGTGCGTCTTTCCAGCAGCGAATAGCTGTCGCGTTGCGGGTCGTCCTCGTCTTCGACCGACACGACCTCGGCGCCGAGCCTGAACCAGTCCCGGATTTGGCTGGCAGGAGAATCCATACCGAGGAATGCCGCGAGATCCGTGCGATCGGGGTCCTCCCTCGGCGTGACCTCCACCTCTGTCTCGCTTTCGGTGCGATGGACCGTGAGGATCTCGACCGGGCAAATTCCAGCAACGGTGATCACCGTGTCGAGTTGTTGTGTGACTCGGAAGAAATCATGGACGTCTCGCAGATAGGGAGCCAACGCTTCTCGAGCTTTGCGGAATGGAAATATCCGATCCCACGGAGCCGCTCGATCCCGGATCGTTTGCTGGCTATTTCGTACTTTCGGGTACAATTGGATGTCGAGCGCACGCTGGCCCAAGCTGAAATGCTGATCGTTCGGCGTACTCCGGGGAACACTCTCGACGGACTCGCAATAGCCAATGCTCCATGTGGCGGACGCGCCGACCATCCATTCCTTCAGCTTATAGCTAAGCTGTTCGCCGCGCAGGACGTAATACGGATGCGCGCCCGCACGGGCGATCACGCGCACGTCGCCCCTCAAATCCCGCTCGATCCACGCGCGTTGCGCGAGCGGTCTGTCGGGGCCGGCCTCGCCTTTGGACGCGACCTCGACCGCCTGCGCTAGGTTGCCGCCCTCGACAATGCGAACCGCGAGCACAAGGCTACGCCCGCTCGCCGCGCTTGAGACGCTGAGTTCGCTGATAACGTTGCGGATCGTTTGTAGAACCGTCTTGTCGTCACAGAGGCGATCCTCCGCGCTTTCAGCAAGCAGCTGGAGGATGAACTCGCGCTCTCCACGATTCAGGGCATTGAGCCGATCGACGCTTAAGCGAAGAGATTCGCGTTTTCGGTGCAGCTTGATGTCTACGCCGAACAGTTGCGCGGCGAGCACTCCGAAATCGAACCAGTCACTCGCGGTCGAATACTCGCCGCTGCCGCGAGCCAGCTCGCCCGCGCGCAACGCGTCCAAACGACCAGTTCTTTGCGCAGCGCCTTCACGGCTCGCGACGCGCAATGACCATTCGAAGCCGCTCAGCCGAAAATCACCTTGGCCCTCCGGAGCCGTGAATACCGCGTCGGCCGAAAGGGAGCGGTGCAGAGTACCCTCGCCATGCAGAACCGCGACGCCTTCGGCGATCCTCAAAAGCCCTTCCCACAATGATCGCCGCCGACTGAACTCGGCCAGGTTCTGCAACCAACTATAGCGCGACCGATGCTGGAGGATGGTGGAGAGAAGCTGCCGTCTGCCCCCATCCAGAACCGCGAAATATTGGCGATCGTCGACACCGAGCTGCTGAAGCCTGACAAAGAGCTCCCCGGCACCGGGATATCCCTGCAACCGCATAAGGCCGCGCACTTCGCGGTTCCACAGCGCCTTCACATCGCTCAGATCGTCGCCGCCGCGGCGCCACAGCTTCACGAAGTAGACGTCACCTGCGTCTTGTGCTTCCCAAAGGTCGGGAATGCCGCGCTTCGCATCTCCGGAGATGAGTTTGCGGCGAAGACGGAACCGTCCATCGATATATTGCTCGGCCAAATGCATCCCTTCCGCTGGCCTTGACCCTAGGGCCTGGACACAACGGCGCAAGCCGAAGAACTCTACAGCGTCCTGGCGGAGGTATAAAAGGTGCGCGGTACGACGAGATAAGTCATCGTTCGCTTTCCACCATGGCAGACGTTCACGGCGTCCATGCAGCGATGACCGGGTTTGCAGATTCTACGCAAAAGAGGTCGGTCCGCTTTCGGCCTGCTACGGACTCCAATTCGTAGTGCGCCCTCCGTCGCTGGTTCGAGATTCGTCGGAACGAGTTTCGGTGCGCCGGACAGGCGCTGATGACTCGCGCCGATTGATGCGATTTCCGGGTCTGAGGACGAATCCTCGTTCCCGGAGCCAGCATGACCCCCACCAAGCTCTTGATCGGCCAGATCCTGATCGTGTTCGCGATCGTGCTCTTCGGGCTGTGGGTGGCGACGCAATGGGCCGCCTCGATGCTCGCCTACCAGCCGCAGCTCGGGCTGCCCTGGTTCCAGCTCGGCGAGCTCCCGGTCTACCGGCCCTGGTCGCTCTTCGCCTGGTGGTATCACTACGAGGCCTATGCCCCCGACGTGTTCGACAAGGCCGGGACGCTCGCCGGCGCGAGCGGTTTTGTCGGTTGCGGAGCAGCCGTGTTCGGCTCGCTCTGGCGCGCGCGCCAGTCGCGCAACGTCACCACCTACGGCTCCGCGCGCTGGGCGACGACTCGCGAAGTCGAGCGCGCGGGCATGTTCGGCGATGCTGGGGTCTTTCTGGGCCAGCTCGATGGCCGGTATTTGCGCCATGACGGCCCGGAGCATGTCATGGCCTTCGCGCCGACCCGAAGCGGCAAAGGGGTCGGCCTGGTCGTGCCGACCCTGCTGGGCTGGACCGGCTCGGCGGTCATCCATGACATCAAGGGCGAGAACTGGACGCTGACCGCCGGCTGGCGCTCGCGCTTCTCGCATTGCCTCCTCTTCAATCCGACCGACGCCCGTTCGGCGCGCTACAATCCTTTGCTCGAGGTCCGGCGCGGCGCGCAAGAGGTGCGCGACGTCCAGAATATCGCCGACATCCTTGTCGATCCCGAGGGGGCGCTCGAGCGGCGCAACCATTGGGAGAAGACGTCCCACTCGCTGCTTGTCGGGGCGATCCTACACGTCTTGTACGCGGAGGAGGAGAAGACGCTGGCGCGGGTCGCGAGCTTCCTCTCGGATCCACAGCGGACTTTCGTCGCCACGCTGCGGCGGATGATGGCGACCAACCATCTTGGCACGGTTGAGGCGCCGATCGTGCATCCCGTCGTCGCCTCGGCGGCCCGCGAAGTGCTCAACAAGAGCGAGAATGAGCGCTCGGGCGTGCTTTCGACCGCCATGTCGTTCCTCGGGCTCTACCGAGACCCGACCGTGGCGGCGGTGACCGCGGCCTGCGACTGGCGGATCGCCGACCTGGTCGATGCGGGACGGCCGGTGTCGCTTTATCTGGTCGTGCCGCCCTCCGATATTTCGCGAACGAAGCCGCTCATTCGTCTTGTGCTGAACCAGATCGGGCGCAGGCTCACCGAGCGGCTCGAGGAGCAGGGCACGGGTGCGCGCCGGCACCAGCTGCTGATGATGTTGGACGAGTTTCCGGCGCTCGGGCGGCTCGACTTCTTCGAGACGGCTCTGGCCTTCATGGCCGGCTATGGCGTGCGTGCCTTCCTGATCGCCCAGTCGCTGAACCAGATCGAGAAGGCCTATGGCGAGCACAACTCGATCCTCGACAATTGCCATGTCCGCGTTGCCTTCGCGACCAATGACGAGCGCACCGCCAAGCGGATCTCGGACGCGCTCGGCACCGCGACCGAGCAGCGCGCGATGCGCAATTATGCGGGCCACCGGCTCGCGCCCTGGCTCGCTCATGTCATGGTTAGCCGCCAGGAGACGGCCCGGCCGTTGCTGACCCCCGGCGAGGTGATGCAGCTGCCGCCGACCGACGAGCTCGTGCTGATCTCGGGGATGGCGCCGTTGCGCGCGCAGAAGCTGCGCCATTATGAGGACCGCAATTTCAAGGCGCGTTTGGCGCCGCCGCCCAACCTGTTCGACTCAGGCTATGCCGACCGCCCGCGCGCCCGCGCGGACGACTGGGGCGGCTTCGCGCGAGCGCCCGATCGCCGGCTTGCGGCGCAAGCGGACGACGGCGCCGGCGCGGACGAGGGCGGCATCCAGCAGCAGCGCCATCCTGGCCTCCCCGAGGAGGCGCTGGCGAAAGCGGTCGAGCCGGTACGGGCCGATCCGCTTGGGCTCGACGACGAAGTCGATCCGGCTGGCGACGCGCGGGCGATGGCCCAGGCGCGCAGCCTCGGCGTCGTGGTCGGCGCCCATGCCATGAACGAGGGAGCGGATCGCGATCCGCTCCCGAGCTTCTGAGGTGCCTGCGATGCGCGCGCGCCCAATGGCCGGATCCGCGGTCGGCTCATGACCGGCGCGTCCCGCGATCGGCGCCGGGCCATGCTGCGCACCGCGATGGGCCCCGAGATCGCGGCTGCGCTGGCCGATCCGCTCGTCATCGAGATCATGGTCAATCCCGATGGCGCGCTTCGGCTCGACCGGCTCGGGGAAGGACGCTCGGACACGGGCGTCCGCATGGATCCCGCTCAGGTCGAGCGAATCGTCCGCCTGGTCGCGAGCCACGCACGAACCGAGGTCCATGGCGATTCGCCGATCGTCTCGGCCGAGCTGCCGCCGCACGGCGAGGGCGCCGGCGAGCGGTTCGAAGGCGTGCTGCCGCCTGTAGCGCTTGCGCCCTGCTTCTCGATCCGCAAGCCCGCTTCGCGGGTCTACACCCTCTCCGACTATGTGAGCGACGGAATCATGGCCGGCGAGGCGGCGCGGCTGCTGTCGCTCGCCGTGGTCGAGCGGGCGAACATCCTCGTCGCCGGCGGCACCAGCTCAGGCAAGACGACGCTCGCCAACGCCCTGCTCGCGGAGATGGCCGATCTCGACGAGCGCGTGATCCTGATCGAGGACACGCGCGAGTTGCAATGCGCTGCGGACGACACGGTCGCCCTTCGCACCCGCGCAGGGTCGGTCAGCATGGCCGACCTCGTCCGTTCTACCCTGCGGCTTCGTCCCGACCGCATCATCGTCGGGGAGGTGCGCGGGCGCGAGGCGCTCGACATGCTGAAGGCCTGGAACACGGGCCATCCGGGCGGGATCGCCACCGTCCATGCGAACAATGCGGTGTCGGCGCTCTACCGGCTCGAGCAGCTCATTCAGGAGGCCGTCGTCGGCGTGCCGCGGCAGCTGATCGCCGAAGCGATCGACATGATCGTGTTCATCGCCGGCCGCGGCCTCGGCCGCCGGGTCGAGACGATCGTGCGTGTCGACGGGCTCGATCCGGACGGCCGCTACCGAATCCTCGATCCTGAGCCCCTCACCCAAGGAGAATGACATGCAGTCCACGCGAATCCCTGATCGCCAGACGATCCTCCGGGTCGGCGTCGCTCTTGGCCTCGCTCTGACCGTCGCGGCGAGCGCGCAGGCGGCGGGCTCCGGAATGCCCTGGGAGGAACCGCTCCAGAAGGTTTTGGAATCCGTCCAGGGGCCGGTCGCCAAGATCGTCGCGGTGATCATCATCATCGTCACCGGGCTGACGCTTGCCTTCGGCGAGACCGCCGGCGGCTTCCGGCGGCTGATCCAGATCGTCTTCGGGCTCTCGATCGCCTTCGCGGCGTCCAGCTTCTTCCTGTCCTTCTTCAGCTTCGGCGGCGGGGCGCTGATCGGATGAGCGCCGTCATCCCCGGGACGGGCCAGCATATCGAGGGCTTCGAAGCGCCGCTCCACCGCGCGCTCGCCGAGCCGATCCTCCTGGGCGGCGCGCCGCGCGCCATCGCGATCGTCAATGGGACGATCGCGGCCGCCCTGGGTCTCGGCCTGCAGCAGTGGATCGCCGGGCTCATCCTGTGGGCGCTCGGGCACACGCTCGCCGTGTTCGCGGCCAGGCGCGACCCCGACTTCGCTCCCGTGGTCGCCCGCCATCTCCGTCAGAAGGGCCACCTTTCATGCTAGCCCTGCGCGAATATCGAAGCCGCGCCGACCGGCTGGCCGATCATCTGCCCTGGGCGGCTCTGGTCGCGCCCGGCGTCATGCTCAACAAGGACGGCAGCTTCCAGCGCACCGCGCGGTTCCGCGGGCCCGACCTCGAAAGCGCGACCGAAGCCGAGCTAATCGCGGCCTGCGCCCGCGCCAATAATGTGCTGAAGCGGTTCGGGTCGGGCTGGGCGCTTCATTTCGAGGCGGAGCGGCGCCAGGCCCTCGCTTACCCCAAGGCGACCTTCCCCGAGGCCGCCTCATGGCTGGTCGACGAGGAAAGGCGCGCGAGCTTCGAGGCCGCGGGCGCGCATTTCGAGAGCCATTATCATCTGACGCTGACCTTCATGCCGCCGCCGGACCAGGCCGACACGGCCGGCCGCGCGCTGGTCGAGCGAAGCGACGACCGGCGCGGACGCGACTGGCGCCAAGCCCTGGCCGCCTTCGTCGCGGAGACAGACCGCGCGCTCGACCTGTTCTCGGCCTTCATGCCGGAGGTCCGGGCGCTCGGCGATGACGAGACCCTGACCTTCCTTCACGGGGCGATCTCCGAACGGCGCCATCCGGTCGCGATGCCGCAGACGCCCATCTATCTCGATGGGCTGCTCGCCGACACGCCCTTTACGGGCGGGCTCGAGCCGATGCTGGGCGAGCAGCATCTTCGTACCCTGACCATCCTCGGTTTTCCCAATCTCAGCCGCCCGGGAATCCTCGACGCGCTCAACCATCTGGATTTCGGCTATCGCTGGGTCACGCGCTTCATCGCGCTCGACAAGACGGAGGCGACCAAGGGGCTGACCCGGCTCCGGCGGCAATGGTTCAACAAGAGGAAGTCGATCACCGCGCTTCTGCGCGAGGTGATGTACAACCAGCCAGCGCAGCTTCTCGACAGCGACGCCGACAATAAGGTGGTCGATGCCGATCTGGCGCTTCAGGCGCTCGGCGGCGATCATGTCGCCTTCGGCTATCTCACCACCACGGTCACTGTCGCCGACCTCGAACGCGCCCGCGTCGATGAGAAGGTGCGCGGCCTCGAGCGGGTGATCAACGGCCTCGGCTTCACCTCCATCCGCGAGAGCGCGAACGCGGTCGAGGCCTGGCTTGGCTCGCTGCCCGGCCAGGTCTACGCCAACGTCCGCCAGCCGCTCGTCCACACGCTCAATCTCGCCCATCTGATGCCCTTGTCCTCGGTCTGGGCTGGGCCGGGCCGGAACGCGCATCTGGACGGGCCGCCTCTCCTCTATGCCGAGACCAGCGGCTCGACGCCGTTCCGCCTGTCGACTCATGTCGGCGATGTCGGTCACATGCTGATCGTCGGCCCGACCGGCGCCGGCAAGTCCGTGTTGCTCGCTCTGCTTGCTTTGCAGTTCCGCCGCTATCCGGACAGCCAGGTCTACATCTTCGACAAGGGCTTCTCGGCCCGGGCGGCGGTCCTGGCGATGGGAGGAGCCCATCATGCGCTGGGCCTTGGAGGCGAAAGTGCCGGGGAAGAAGAAGCCGGCCCGGCCGGTGGCGGCGAGGCGATCGCCTTCCAGCCGCTGCGCCATATCGACCGCGCCGCCGAGCGGGCCTGGGCCGCGGAATGGATCGCCGCGCTGCTCGCGCACGAGAAAGTGCTTGTCACGCCCGAGGTGAAGGAGGCTCTGTGGTCGGCTCTGACCAGCCTCGCCTCCGCGCCGGTCGGCGAGCGCACCCTGACCGGCCTCGCCTTGCTGCTTCAGTCGACGGCGCTCCGTTCGGCGCTCGCGCCCTATACGCTGGAAGGCCCGTTCGGCCGCCTGCTCGACGCGGCCGAGGACGGCATCGCCGCAATCTCGGACGTGCAGTGCTTCGAGACAGAGGCGCTGATGGGGCAGGCCGGCGTGGTCGCGCCGGTGCTGACCTATCTCTTCCACCGGCTCGAGGAGCGGTTCACCGGCCGGCCGACCCTGCTCATCCTCGACGAAGCCTGGGTCTTTCTCGACCACCCATTGTTCGCCGCGCGCATCCGCGAATGGCTCAAGGTGCTCCGAAAGAAGAATGTCGCGGTGGTGTTCGCGACGCAGAGTCTGGCGGACATCGCCGAGAGCAGCATCGCGCCGGCGATCATCGAGAGCTGTCCCCAGCGGATCCTGCTGCCCAACGACAGGGCGATCGAGCCGCAGTCGCGCGCCGCCTATGAACGGTTCGGGCTCAACGACCGCCAGATCGAGCTGGTCAGCCGGGCGACGCCCAAGCGGCAATATTATCTCCAGTCCGCCCGAGGAAACCGTCTGTTCGAGCTTGGCCTGGGCTCCGTCGCGCTCGCCTGGTGCGGCGCTTCCGATCCCGCCTCGCAGCAACGGATCGACGCCGTCCTGGCCGAGCATGGCGCCGCCGATTTCGCGGCCGCGTATCTGCGCGATGCCGGGCTGACCTGGGCCGCTGCTCTGGCCGGCCGCTTCAACGCAACCTCAACCCAGAAGGAGAATGACCTGTGAAAAAGCTGCTCAACGCCGGCCTGCTCGGCCTCGCTCTCGCGACTACCTCGCTCGCCGCCGGCCTGACCGTCCTGCCCGCGCCGGCGCATGCCATCCCGGTCTTCGACAGCGCCAATTATGCCCAGAATCTGCTGACCGCGGCGCGAACGCTCCAGCAGATCAACCAGCAGATCCAGAGCCTTCAGAATGAAGCCACGATGCTTCAGAACCAGGCCCGCAACCTTAGCCGGATCGACTTTCCGCAGATGCAGCAGCTCCAGCAGCGGCTGCGGCAGATCGACACTCTGATGGGCCAGGCGCGGGGGGTCGATTTTCGCGTCGACCGGCTCGACGAGCAGTTCCGGCAGCTCTTCCCTGACAGTTTCGAGCAATTGCTATCCCGCGACCAGCGCGCGGCTGCTGCCCGCGCCCGGCTCGACGCGGCGATGTCGGCCTTCCGCCAGACGATGGGCGTCCAGAGCCAGATCGTCACGAACGTGCGTGAGGATGCGCAGGCGCTGAGCCAGATCGTGGCACGCAGCCAGGGGGCGGAAGGCGCGCTCCAGGCGGCGCAGGCAACCAATCAGCTCCTGGCGCTCACCGCCCAGCAGCAGCTGCAGATCCAGAATCTGATGGCGGCGCACTTCCGCTCGCAGGCTGTGGAGCAGGCGCAGCGCGCCCAGATCGAGCGGGAGTCGCGCGAGAGCGTGCGCCGCTTCCTGGGCGACGGGCGCGCCTACACGCCGCGGCCCCGGCCCTGAGCTGAGGCGGCACCGGTCACGCCCCAAGAGCCGGTGCACGTCTCGTCGCGGGGTCCGCCGGGCTTACCCCCCCTCGGCCCCGGACCCCGCGACATCCTTTTCACCAGTCACCCGAAAGCCGACGCCAGTGGACGACCTCAATGTCATCGACCAGTTCATGGACACGTTCGTCCGCTACATCGACAGTGGCTTCGGACTGCTCGGGCCGGACGTCGGCTTCCTGACGACGGTGCTGATCGGCATCGACATCACCCTGGCCGGCCTCTTCTGGGCGCTTGGCGGCGAGGACGACGTCATTGGCCGCTTCCTCAAGAAGATCCTCTATGTCGGTGTCTTCGCCCTCATCCTGAACAGCTTCTCGACGCTGACCGACATCATCTTCCGGTCCTTCGCTGGCCTCGGGCTGACCGCCGGCGGAAGCACGATCACGGCCGACGACCTGCTTCGGCCCGGGCGGCTCGCCGGGACCGGGTTCGAGGCGGCCGCGCCCCTGCTGACCCAGGCAAGCGACCTTGTGGGCCCCATCTCCTTCTTCACCAATTTCGTCGAGATCGCCGTGCTGATGGCCGCCTGGGTGATCGTGATCGTCGCCTTCTTCATCCTCGCGGTGCAGATGTTCGTGACCATCCTCGAGTTCAAGCTGACCAGCCTCGCCGGCTTCGTCCTGGTCCCGTTTGCCCTCTGGAACCGCACCTCCTTTCTCGCCGAGCGAGTCCTTGGCAACGTGATCAGCTCCGGAATCAAGGTGATGGTGCTCGCCGTCATCGTCGGCATCGGCTCGAACTACTTTTCCGAATTCACCAACTCGTTGCAGGGCCGCGAGCCCGACCTCGATCAGGCCATGTCGCTGATGCTGGCGAGCCTCGCTTTGTTCGGGCTCGGCATCTTCGGACCGAGCATCGCCTCCGGGCTGGTGTCCGGCGCGCCACAGCTTGGCGCTGGCGCCGCCGTTGGAACGGTGGCCGGCGCCGGAGCGACCCTGGCGCTCGGCGGCGCGGCGGCGATCGGTGGTGCCCGCGCGGTCGGGGGCGCAGGTCTCGGCGCGATCCGCGCCGGGACGTCCATGGGCGCGGCGGCTTCGACCGCCGCGCAGCTCGGACGCGAATCCGGCGGCTCCAGCCTGGGCGGCATGGCCGCGGCGGCCAAGGGTGCCGCGGCGCAGCGCGTGAGCGGGGCGCTCGGGCTCGGCGCGGCGGCCGAGCGCGGCCGCGACGCGGCCTGGTCCGCGATCAACCATTCGTCTTCTTCCCCTTCTTCATCATCGGGCGGCGGCGGCTCTTCAGCGTCGGCCGCAGCGGCGGCCGGCGGCGGGGACGCCGCGCCGGCCTGGGCGCAGCGGCTACGCGCCGAACAGACTTCCCGTCACCGCCGCCAGCTTGCCCTGCACACCGTTGGCTCGGGCTCGAGCAGCGGCGCCGGTGCCACCCCCGACATCAAGGAAAGGGACTGACCCATGCGATTCAAGCGCGCCGTTCAGCGTTATGGCCGGACCCCCGAGCCGGAGACGCCCTATCAGCGGGCCGGGCAGCTCTGGGACGAGCGGATCGGCTCCGCCCGGGTCCAGGCGCGCAATTGGCGGCTGATGGCGTTCGGCGGCCTGTTCCTGACCTGTGGCCTCTCCAGCGCTCTGGTCTGGCAGTCGATGCAGAGCCGGGTGGTTCCCTATGTCGTCGAGGTCGATGCGCTTGGAGAGGCGCGGGCCGTCTCTCCGGCGGCCGCCGACTATCGGCCGACCGATCCGCAGATCGCCTGGCACCTCGCCCGGTTCGTCTCGAACATCCGCTCGAAGTCGCTCGATGCCGTGCTGATGCGCGAGAACTGGCTGTCGGCCTATGACTTCGCGACCGACCGGGGCGCGCTCTTCCTCGGCGAATATGCTCGGGAAGCCAATCCGTTCGCCGATGTCGGCACGCGCACCGTGTCGGTTCAGGTCACCAGCGTGGTGCGCGCGTCCGACAGCTCCTTCCAGGTGAAGTGGACCGAGACGCACTTCGAGCGCGGCAGCCTCGCCAGCACCTCGCGCTGGACCGCCATCCTGACCGTTCAGCAGCGGCCGCCGCGCTCGGCCGACATTCTGCGCAAGAACCCGCTCGGCATCTATGTCGATGCGATCGACTGGAGCCGGGAGCTGGACGCGCCCGCGCCCCCGGCGTCCGCGCCTGCTGCTTCGCCCGACGCCGTGACGCCGCCGGATGCTCCTGCCTCCGCGCCGGCTCCGGAGACTGCGCCGGCCTCGATCCCCCAGGGGTCGCCGCTGGATCCGGGAGCGCCGGCCACCCCCGCCGATCAACCAATCTCCCCGGAAAGGAACCCCCGATGATCCGACGCATCCCGCTCAGCCTGTACCTGCTCGCGCTGGCCGCGGCTCCCGCCGACGCCCAGCGCCGTGGCCACCGCGACGGTGCTCCGACAGCGCGGGTCCAGTCGGCGAACCGCGCCGCGCTGCGCGAACCGACGCGGGCCGGCTATGTCAACGCCGTCCAGGTCTACCCCTATGCGGAAGGAACGCTCTATCGCCTCTATGCGGCGCCCGAGCGAGTGACCGACATCGCACTCCAGCCCGGCGAGACGGTTACTTCGGTCGCGGCCGGCGACACCGTCCGCTGGATCGTCGGCGACACGACCAGCGGCAGCGGAACGTCGCGGCGCACCCACATATTGGTCAAGCCATCGTCGGCGGGCCTCGCGACGAACCTCGTCATCGCCACCGATCGGCGCGTCTATCATATCCAGCTCGAGAGCACCCGGGCGACCGCCATGGCGGCGCTCTCCTGGTCCTATCCCCAGAACGCGCTGATCGCCCTTCAGGGCGCTGGCGGCGGGGAAGCGGCTGCGCCAATCGCCAGCGGCCTCGCGGTGGAGAATCTGAGGTTCGGCTACAGGATCAGCGGCGACGATCCGCCATGGCGGCCGCTGCGCGCGTTCGACGACGGTCGGCAGACCTTCATCGAATTTCCGGCGAGCATCGCCCAGGGAGAGGCGCCGCCTTTGTTCGTCCTGGACGAGCGCGGCGGGGCCGCGCTTGTGAACTATCGCGTCTCCGGCCGCTATTATGTCGTCGACCGCCTGTTCGCCCGGGCCGAGCTTCGTCTCGGCGCCCAGCGCCAGGCGGTCGTCCGGATAAGCCGCGAGGACGGCAATCGGCGGGCTCAGCGCCGGCGGAGGGCGTCATGACCGATGCTGCACCGAGGCCCGCCGACGGGCGCGGCGAAAAAGCCGATCCCGAGACGATGGTGCTTCGCGGCCGGCCGGGCCGGGTTGTCCGGTTCCGGCGCGGCGTGATCGTGGGGATCGCCGCTTTGGGATCGCTCGCGCTGATCGGCACCGCCTGGCTCGCGCTTCAGCCCGCCAGCTTGAGACTGGTCGCCTCCGGCGACGAGCGCCCGTTGGCGGCGTCGAATGCGGCGCCCGATGTGCTCGCCGCCGCGCCCCGCACCTACGGCGACGCGCCCCGGCTCGGGCCGCCGCTTCCAGGGGATCTCGGTCGGCCCATCCTTGAGCGCCAGCGCGAGATGGCGCTGGAGACCGCGCCGGGTCAGCCACCGGTGCCGACGATGGACGCTGCCGCGCAGGCGGCTGAGACCGAGCGGCAGCGGCGCCTCGCCGAGGCGCGTCAGGCCCGCGAGGCGCCTGTGCTCATGCAATTGGCGCGGACGGCGGCCGCCGAGGCAATCGCCGTGGTCGGGACGCCACCGGTCGAGGCCGCGGCGACTGCGGGAGAGCAGCAGGGCGCCGCTGGAGCGCAGCCGGGAGAGGGACGCAACATCGCCTTCGCGAATGCGCGTGACACTGGCGGAACGACCAACCCGCATCGTCTTCAGGGACCGGCATCGCCATGGCAGCTCAGCGCGGGAAGCGTCATCGCGGCCAGCCTGGTGACCGGGCTCAACTCCGATCTGCCGGGGATGGTGGTCGCGCAGGTCACCGAGAATGCCTTCGACAGCGCCACGGGCCGCACCCTCCTCGTGCCGCTGGGCGCGCGGC
>Ga0190275_10000248_pt1 | contig 55092 bp, 75 predicted proteins | sample Popmic550T_FD_133745 | JGI IMG/M metagenome (GOLD analysis project Ga0190275, IMG submission 133745) | Populus adjacent soil microbial communities from riparian zone of Yellowstone River, Montana, USA - 550 T | ecosystem: Environmental > Terrestrial > Soil > Riparian zone > Trees stand | place...
CCGCGACAACATCCGCGGCCTGTGGGAGTGGATCGACGGGAAGGCCTACTACGAGCCGGACATGTCCATCTCCGGGCTCACCGTCTTCACGCCCGGCGGCCGGGTCAAGGCCAGCTTCGGGGACTGGATCATCCGAGGGCGCGAGGGCAGGTTCTACGCCTGCAAGCCCGAGGTGTTCGCCGCGCTGTACGGCAACCCGAATGGTGCGGCGTGATGGATTTCCTCTGCGACCGCTGCACCCGCCCCACCCACATCTGCCCCTGCACCGACACCGAGGCCGCCCGCCGCGAAGTGCAACGCCGCCACCGCGACTCCGTCCGGTTGGCACGGGCACACGGTTGGGCTGGACACGCCCTCCCCGACCCGGCTGGCAGGAGGTGGGCAGCTTGAGCGCCGCCCGCAGGTTCGCCGTCGTACTGCCGACCCTGCTCGTCGCGCACAACGTCGCCGACCACATCGTGCAGACCGACCACCAAGCCGCAACGAAGACCACCAGCTGGGCCGCCATGGCCGGACACGTCGGCAGCTACCAGGCCACCCAGGCCGCCGCATTGGCTGCTGTCGCCGCGCTCACCGGTGAGCGGCTGTCCTGGCAGCGCGTCCTGCTCGGCAGCGCGTTCTCGGCCGCCACTCATGCGTTCCTTGACCGCCGGTGGCCGGTGCGGAAGACGCTGGAGGCGACGAGGTCACCGAACTTCGCGGACATGACCGCGCCGCTGCACGGCATGTACCTGGCCGACCAGGCGCTGCACCACGGCTGCCTGCTGGTGTCGGCCCTGCTGATCGCAGGGAGAGCCCGGTGACTGACCCGCTTGTGGCCCGACTGGCCGAAGTCCTCGTCGCAGCCCAACGCAGGCACCGCACCCGACGCGGCTGGGGCGCCTACACCACGCTCGCCATCCCGGACGGCCTGATCGACGAAATCGCCGCCGGCATCGCACCCGTGTTGCGCGACCTGGTGCGGGAAACCGTCAACGAGCAGCAGGAGGCGAAGGCGTGACCGCCGCGAGGACCCCAGCCCAGCGGGGCGCCTGGTCCCGCAACAAGGGCGCCAAAGCCGAACGGAACCTCGTCGCCTACCTCCGCCAGGTCGGATTCGGCGGGGCGGAGCGGGCCGTGCGCACCGGATACCGCACCACGACGCGCACCTCGGCCGACCCGGGTGACCTGACCGGCACCCCCGGCATCGTCTGGTCGATCAAGGACGTAGCCGAGGCCGAGGCGCGCAAGCCCTCCGTACTGGCGGGCTGGTTCGTCGAGCTCGACGCGATGGAGGGCACCGACGTCGTCCGGCTGCTGGTGCACAAGCGCAGCGGCTGCGTCGACCCCGGCCGCTGGTGGTGCTGGATGCGTCTCCGGACGCTGCTCGCCCTCGACGGCCACGAGCGGCTGTCGACCCCCTACGAGGTGCCGGTGCGCATGGATCTGGGCGACGTCGTGCTGTTCCTGCACGCGGCCGGGTACGGCGACCAGGCCGAGGTGGCGTCGTGAACGCCCTCAGGGGCCGTCAGAGCACCCACCCCCAGCCCCGTAACCCTCGGACGCCACCACAAACGCCCCACGACGCACTCAGACGGCAGCAATGCGCAACCAGAAGCAACCTGGTTCGCCACCCTGCGCCAAACCCCACCCAAACCCGCGCCACGACGAGCAACCCTGCGCACCCGAGCCACCACCGAAACCCTCACCGGATGCGCCGGGATCGCCCTCCTCTGGCCCGGACTGCTCATGCCGTCCTGGTGGCTCGCCGCAGCAGGCATGACCGCCCTCGTCGCCTGGGCCGTCATGTACATCAACGACGCCGGGAGAACCCCATGACCGAGCGCTTCCCCTTCGACGACTACCCGCCCGCCGAGAAGCCCCAAGGCGCTGTGAACCCGCTGCACGGATGGAAGCGCTTCACGAGGTCGCTACCCCGCGTCCACGCCTACCAGCTGCCCGGTTACGGGGTGACCTACCGGTCGCTGCAGCGGTTCATTCACGCCCGCGGACGGTGTGTGCTCGCCCGCGGTCCGGTCATGGACGACGGCCGACGACTCTGGAAGTGCTCCTGGTGCGGTCACCGGATCGCCGAGCCAGCCCCGTTCCCGGTCGTGATCCCGTGACCCGCCCCCTCCGCGTCACCCTCTACACCGCCGGAGCCCTCGGTGTCCTCGCCACCGCATGGCTCCTCATCGTCGGAGCAGCCGTCACCGCCCAACTCATCTGGTGGTGGCTCACATGACCACCCCGAACGGAGACCCAGTGACCGACCACCTGGAGCAGGCCGCCGCCAAGAACATCGAGCTTGCCCACCGGCTGACATCGAGGAACGCGAACGAGGCCGTGACGGCGGAGGAGGCCGCGCAGCACATGACCTACCTCGCCGGTCTCATCCGCGGCGGAGCGGTGCGGGCGCTGCCGGGGCGCTGCGGAGCAGAGGGGATGGCCCTGCTCGTCGGAGAGGCCCCGTACTGCGCGCTCCGTGCCGGCCACGCGGGCTGGCACGAGGACGAGGACGGGTGCAGCTGGGGCGAGGTGGACGAACTGCGCGACCAAGCGAAGCTGAGCCAGGAGAAGGAACGCCTGATCATCGAGCAGCGCGACGCGCTCCTACGGGCAGCACGGGCGTTCCTCGACAACCCCAGCAGCGGTCTCGCGGTGCACGGCCTGCGCGAGGTCGTCGAGCGGGTCGAGGCCGAGAAGTGAGAAGGGCCCTCGCCGCGCTTGGCTTCGCGACGAGGGCCCAGCTACGCGCAAATGACAGTGACGGGTCATCAGGGAGCGACGCAGCGAAGCGGATCGTACCCCCGGAGGCTGATCTTGTCCGACATTGACACGCCACATCGGCCGGAATCGGCCTCAACCGACGGTTGCGCCGTCTGCTCCGCCCCAACCGGCGACGGCGCCCGCATCTGCCGCACGCACTCCGATGGCCTCCTCAGCGACCTCCAAGCCGTCCCCGACCTCGTCGCCGAACTGGAGGTCACCCGCACCCGCCAGTCCCGCATCACCGCCGGCAAACACGGCGGACGCAGCGCCGAGAGGCCGTTGCCGTGGAACGAGCACACCGCGCAGGTCGCCACCGACCTCAACACCACCGTCAACGCGTGGGCGTTGGACACCAGCCGACTCGGGGAGGACGAGCGGGACCTCCTCGCCGAACACCACTACAGCGACACCGCAGCCGCCGCCTCCTGGCTCGCCCGCAACATCCGCACCCTCCGACAGCACTCCGAGGCCGGGCAGGCGTGGGATGAGCTCACCAACGCCATCCGGGAGGCGCGGAGGGCCGTCGACCGGCCGTTAGAGCGCGTGTTCGCCGGACCATGCGGAGCCCCCGACGACGCCGGGTTCGCCTGCAAGGAAGACCTGTACGCCGCCCCCGGGAAGACCACCGTCACCTGCAAGAGCTGCGGCAACCACCACGACATGGCCCAACGTCGCGAATGGATGCTGTCCATCATCGAAGACCAGGTCGCCTACAGCGGCCTCCTCGCCGGGCTCGTCTCAAACCTCGGCGTCCAGATCGGATCGTCGACCATCCGCCGGTATGCCTCCGCCGGGCGCATCAAGGTCATCTCCGTCGACGCCAAGCGCAGGCCGCTGTACCGCATCGGGGACGTGCTGGACGTGTTCCTCAAGCGAGCCGCATGATGTCCTGTGTGACCGAACCGAGCAGCGACCAGCCCTTGCTGATCGTGGCTGACAACTACCGGCTCGCCTGCCACTACGCCACCGAGCACGACCTCGGGCGCGAAGGGCGCAACTGGCGCTACGTGAGCCGAATCGAGCAGGTGCGCGGCATGCGTGGCGGCCGGTACGCGACCATCACGCTCGGATCCCGGGGCCACGCCACCGGCCGTGTGGCGATGTGGGAGCTCAGCCGCGAGCTGCGCAGGCGTGGGTTCGAGCCGGTGTAGCGCCCGGCGCCTACCACTGAACCCCTGACTTGACAAGAGCCGTAGGTGAACAGCAAGATCCCTATGATTACGCAAGAGCTGGCCCCGGAGACCACGGTCCCGGGGCCCTCTGCATGTCAGGGGGTCTGCGTGCCCGCACTCCACATCGTCGGAGCCGACGGCCACCGATACCCCACCCCCGACATCCCCACCATCGACACACACCTCACAAGCCTCGCCGCCCAACTGCGCCCCAACCAACCGATAGCGCCAGTACGGCGGCGAAACATCCAAGCAACAGTCGATCGGCTCCTCGAGGCCAGGTCGCTGCTGCAGCAACTGCAAGACGCGTGACCCTGCCGAAGTGGTGGGGGCTCGCGCTCACCCTCACCCTGCTCATCGCAGTGTGCGCATGGGTGATGGTGCGGTTCTGGCCGTAGATGGCAGGAGGCCGCCATGGCCATCTGGCTCAAACGCTTCCACCTCACGATGATGATCGCGTGGGCCGCGCTGGCCATCCCCGGGATCCTGTGGTGGAAAGAGTCCATCCTGTTCGTGATCATCCTCAGCCTGTACGCCAACTTCGCCGGCGAGTTCGCCGCCTACCAGGCCAGCCGCGCCGAAGAGAAACAGGACGAGGACTGAGGAGACCGCCGTGGGCAAGCTCGAGAAGGTCCCCGGCGTCCAGAACTGGATCGACAAGCTCCCAGCCGGCCTCAAGGCCCAATGGCACCGATCGATCATCTACCGCGCCGCGGTGCACATGCACCAGGAGCGTGGGATGCCAGTCGGCATGGCCATCGCCTCAGCGATCAACTGGTGCAAGCACATCGCCGCCACCGGGGACGTCAAGCAGTGGCCCGGACCCCAGAGCGTCAACCCGAAGTCCCGCGCGGAGTGCGTCGCAGCGCTCGCCACCTGGGAAGCCATGAAGGCGTCCGCGCGAGCCTCCCGGAAGAGCTGAGCGTGGCCTCTGGCCAATGGCAGGGCAGCACCCGCCGCCAGACGCTCGGCAAGGACTACTTCCGCAACCGGGCCATCGTCATGCGCCGCGACCAGCGCCAGTGCCAGATCCGCGACCCTGGCTGCATCGGCACCGCGAACCAGTGCGACCACATCGGCGACCGACTCGACCACCGCCCGGAGAACATGCGGGCCGCCTGCGAGCCGTGCCACCAACGCCGCTCATCCGGGCAAGGCGGAGCAGCCGCCGGACGGGCCGCCCGCACACGGGCCGCCTCCCGCAACCGTCCACAAGAGTCACACCCCGGCCTCGTGCCACAACCCGCCGCGCCTGAGCGGCCAGCCGCTCCCGGAGGGAGAACACGATGAAGGTCACGCTCACCCGCCGTTGGGGCCCGTACCGGGCCGGCAAGCAGGTCGACGTCGACGACGTCCAGGGTGCTTGGCTTGTCCAGCACAACTACGCCGAGTCCACCCCCGAGGTCCAGGCGCCGGAGCAGCCAGCCGCCGCTGAGGGCGCCCATGGTGCGGACCCGCTCGCCGGTGGTGACGCGACCCGCCGTCGCCCCCGCGTACCCCGCAAGGCGTACGACCCGGACGTGAACCGTGCCCTCGCCGGTGAGGGTGTCCCGCCCACCTACCGGGCTGGCCACTCGGGCCCGGGCAGCAAGCCTGCTGGTGACCCCGCCCTGGACCAGCCCGCCGACAAGAAGCCCGCCAGGCACCGGAGCAAGTCCGAGTCCTGACGGGACCCACCCGCCTGGCAGGGGTAGGCGGGCCATGGGTGGGTGGGTGCAGTACCACCACCTACCTAGCCCGCCCCTCCCAGGCCCTGCCACCCAGCCCGCACACCCACAGCGGGACAGGCACACAGCCACCTCGACCATCACGAGGTCGAGCACCTCGAACACTGCACAGCGCATGCGCACACGCACACAGCTGCACACGTTGACGTACGCGACGAGCTGCACGCAGGTACCGAAGTGGTAGCCGACGCAGGCACCAGCTCACCACGTTGCACAAGCAGCAACGCGCAGGTCGACAGCAACCACACGACGTGAGTGCAGCACGTCGTGAAGCACACATGAGCAGCACGACGAGCTCGCGCACAACGCAGCAGCACAAGCACGCAGAGCACAACGAACAGCACGCACATCACGACGACGTAGCCCCGCGCTCGAGCCCAGCGCACCAGGCCAGCCAGCCCGAGGTCACAGCCAGTGACGGAGGGTGGGGGAGGCCCCCGACACCGTCGGCCCCCTACCGGTTCGCCATAGCGCCTCCGGCTGTGCGTGCCTCTGATCGGCTTTCCAACTACCGACAGTGACATCCAGGCTGGAGGCCCTCGTGTCCACTCCGAAGGCCCCCGCCAAGCTCGGACCTCAGGGCCGCGCGCTCTGGAACTCGATCATCCCGCAGTACGAACTGCGCCCCGACGAGATGCGGGTGCTCGCTGACGCGTGCCGCGAGGCTGACCTGATCGAGCGCCTGCACGACGAGCTGGCCGTCTCCGACCTCATCACCCGCGGGTCGATGGGCCAGGAGGTCGCGTCGCCACACGTGAGCGAGATCCGGCAGCACCGCACCGTTCTGGCGAACCTGCTCAAGACCCTCAAGATCCCCGACACCCCCGCTGGTTCGGCGCGGAAGCGCGCCCAGACCTCGGAGGCCGCCCGCTCGGCCGCTCGCGCCCGGTGGGGCAGTGGCGCGGGTGCGTGATGCAGCGCCCTCCGCTCGCTGCTGACGGGCTCCCGGTCGGGATGCCTGACCAGTACGGCATCACGACGCTCGGCTGGGGTGTGCTGGCGTGGGCGGAGGAGTTCCTGGCCCAGCCGGACGGTGCGAACGCCGGCGAGGCGTGGCGGTGGACCGGCACGCAGGCGCGGATCGTGGCCTGGTGGTACGCCGTCGACGACCGCGGGAAATGGCTGTACCGCCGAGGTCAGGTGGTGCTGCCGAAGGGATCCGGGAAGTCGCCCCTGGCGGCAGCGTTGTGCTGCTGCGAGCTGGCCGGCGAGGTGCTGTTCGACGGGTTCGACGCCTCCGGTGAGGCAGTGGGGCGGCCGCACCCTTCGCCGCACGTGCAGCTGGCCGCGGTGTCCGAGCAGCAGACGGACAACACGATGTCGCTGGTGCTGGCGATGCTCCGCGAGGGCGCAGCGGCGAGCGAGATCCCCGGCCTGGACCTGGGTGTGACCCGCGTGCGGACCCGGAACGGGATCCTGATGCCTGTCACCGCCTCGGCGAGCTCGCGGGAGGGGCAGCGGCTCACGGCCGCGATCCTGGACGAGCCGCACCTGTGGACCGCCACCAACGGCGGGATCCGGTTGGCTGCGACGCTGCGACGCAACCTGGGCAAGATGAACGGCCGCTCGATCGAGACCACGAACGCCTGGGTACCCGGCGAGGACACCGTCGCCGAGCTCACCTCGGTGTACGCGGACAAGGTCGCAGAGCAGGCCGCGGACGGCCAGGCCCGGGTGCTTGAGGAGGGTGTACTCCGATTCCACCCGAAGGCGCACGTGCCGTCGCTCGCGGACGGTGACGCGTTGCGGGCGGGGCTGGAGAGCCTCTACCGGGACAGCCCGTGGATCGATATCGACCGCATCATGGCCGAGGTGCTCGACCCGGCCACGCACCCGTCCGACGCACGCCGCTTCTACCTCAACGCCGTGGTCAGTGCGGATGACGCGCTGGTCACCGCCGAGGAGTGGGAGGTCTGCTACCTCGACGACGTGCTCGAGCCGGGTGAGGAGATCACGCTCGGGTTCGACGGGTCGAAGAGCGACGACTCGACGGTGCTGGTTGCGATGCGGGTGCATGACCGGTTCGCCACGGTCGTGGGCGCTTCGGAGAAGCCGGAGCGTTCGGTCGGCTGGGAGGTCGACCGGGAGTTCTTCGACGGCCTGGTGGCGTCGATGTTCGCGCAGTACCGCGTCGTCGGCTTCTACAGCGACGTGGCGCATTTCGAGTCGTACGTGGATCGGTGGTCCGCGGAGTACGGGTCGGGGCTGCTCTCCGCGGCGACCCCGAAGTCGGCGGTCGGGTGGGACATGCGCGGGCGTCTGGCGCAGCTCACTGCGGCTACGGAGCGTTTGGTGGCCGGGATCCAGGACGGCAGCCTCCGCCACGACGGTGGTGGGTTGCTGCGCCGGCATGTGCTCAACGCGCGGCGGCGCCCGAATCGGTGGGGCATCAGCTTCGGTAAGGAACGGCGCGACAGCCCCCGCAAGGTGGACGCGTTCGCGGCCCTGCAGCTCGCGGACATGGCCCGCGCCGACGTCATCGCAGTGACCAGCAAGCAGCGACAGCGATCCGGCCGGGTCTGGTAGGAGGAACACGTGGCTACGCACTCCGTGGCGGGCGCCCAGGTGGGCGTGCACAACCTGGCGCTGTCAGCAGGCGTAGAGGAGATCGTCCAGTTCTCCGAGGACGTCGAGCAGGTGGAGGTCACCCAGGTCACGGGCGCCGCGCCGGTGTACTTCTCCACGGACGGCTCGGCAGCCGAGGTGCCCACCGCGGGTGCCCCGTCGGCGTGCTACAGCACGCTCACGACGCTGGCACCGGTGGCGTTGGACCCCCGCACGTGGCAGTCGACCAGCATCCGGCTGATCTGTTCGGCCTCCGCGACCGTCTCTGTTGTGAGGGCCTGATATGGGCATCTCGCGGCGTTACTCGCTCGGCGGTTCGTCCGGCTCGGTGGAGGTCGGGGTCGGGGACGTCGAGGGCTTGCAGGACGAGCTGGACGACAAGGCCGACACCGTGCACACGCACGCGGGAACCGACCTCACCTCCGACGTCGCCATCGCCAACATCCCGACGGGTACGAGTGGCACCACGGTCGCGCTCGGGAACCACACGCACGCCATCGCCAATGTCGTCAACCTGCAGACCACTCTGAACGGGAAGCAGGACACGCTCGCGGCCGGGGTTGTCATGACCGGCACCGCGTCGGCGGTCGAGGACGTGGCGGCCGCGCCCACCATGGAGGAGTTCAACGGCCTCCTCGCCGCCCTCCGCGTCCGCGGTGTCATCTCCTGATCAGCACCCCTTTCACTGCGCCGACCGCCGATCATCTCGCCGAAGGGGGATGAGTGATGCTTTCCCCCGAAGCCGCCCGCAAGCTCGTGAAGGACACCCTGTTCCCCGGGTGGGAGACGGAGCGCGAGCGGCTCGACCGGATCGACCGCTGGTACCGGTGGGAGCAGGACCGCATCCAGTTGCCCCGGAAGGCGACGTTGGAACACCGGCAGCTCGCGGAGCTGTCGAAGGTGCCGTGGCTGTCGCTGGTGGTCACCGCGACCGCCCAGGCGATGTATGTGGACGGGTACCGCTCGGAGCTGGATCCGGAGGGTTCCACGGACGACGCGGAGAACCCGTCGGAGCTGTCCCCGCCGTGGCGGTCGTGGCTGGCGAACGGGATGGACCGCCGTCAGGTTGCGGTGCACCGGGCGATGCTGGCCTACGGCTACAGCTACGTGAAAGTGCTGCCGGGTGAGGACCCGATGACGGGTCGCGAGCAGTCAGTGATCCGCGGTGTGTCGCCTCGGAAGATGTTCTCGGTGTGGGAAGACGCCGCCGAGGACGACTGGCCGCAGTACGCGATGCAGGTCGTCGAGTCCACGAAGAACGGCGAGCACCTGGTGAAGGTGTTCGACGACGAGGGCGTGCACTCGCTGCGGGTGGACACGACCGGCTCCGAGGTCGCTTACCTGGACGGCCCGGAGAGCCATGACGCCGGGGTGTGCCCGGTGGTTCGCTACGCGAACATGCTGGACCTGGACGGGCGCACGCCGGGGGAGATCGAGCCGCACATCCCGATCGCCGCGCGGATCAACAAAACCGCTTACGACCGGATGCTCACCCAGCATTTCAACTCCTGGAAGGTCCGTACCATCGCGGGCTTGCAGGAACCGGAGACTCCCGAGGACGCGGAGCGCAAGCGGCTGCAGGTCCGCCAGGACGACATCCTGATCGCTGAGGACGCCGACACGAAGTTCGGGAGCCTGGACGAGACCCCGCTCGAAGGGTTCATCGCCGCGCACCGGGCTGACGTGGAGACCCTGGCGGCAGTGACGCAGACTCCGACGCACGAGCTGACCGGGCAGATGGCGAACCTGTCGGCGGAAGCGCTCGCCGCCGCGCGGGCGTCGCTGAACCAGAAGGTCACCGAGCGGCAGAAGTCGGCCGGCGCCTCGCACGCGCAGGTGCTGCGCCTGGCCGCGGCGCTCGAAGGCGACGAGGCCTACGCCGGGGACGTGTCGGGCCGTGTGACGTGGCAGGACATGGAGATCCGGTCGATGTCCCAGGCGGCGGATGCGCTGGGCAAGATGGCAACCCAGCTCGGCGTTCCGCCTACGGCCCTCTGGGCGTTGGTGCCGGGTATCGAGAAGACCGACGTCGCCGAGTGGGTCCGCCTCGCGGAAGCAGGAGACCCCATCACGAAGATGCAGCAGCAGTTGGAGCGGCAACGCGTCACTTCGGAGATCGCAGCCCGCGCCGCTGCCCGCCCGGAACCCCCGCAGCAGCAGAACGGCCAGCGACCGGCTCGCGATGGCGTCGACGCCTGAGGGCCGCCGCCTCACCGAGGCGCACCGGCTCGCACAACAGCAGGTGCGCGACGACTTCCTCGCGGAGTTCATCGCACTGTGGGCGCTGCTGGACTCCGCCCGCCTGGACGAGACCGGACCGGGCTGGATTCAGGCCGTGACCAGGGCGGTTCGTGGGTTCCGCCGGGAGTCCGCCGCAGTGGCCACCCAGTACTTCTGGGAGTTCGACGCGGTCGAGGCTCCGAGCTCAACCCCCCAGCCGCGGGTGGACTGGGCCGAGGCGGAGCAGGGCACGTCTCGTCCGGGTGGTCCTGTCTCGCCCCCTTCGGCTCCGAACACGGGCCGCCCGCCGCGCCGCACCAACGGGGTACGGCGCCAGCGAACGTCCCGCGATCTGGATCGGGTGCTGGAGCGGTCCGGGATCCGCTTCGACCTCGACGAGCCCGCGTCCCGCCCTCGTGGCGAGCGGCGGACGCGCATTGAGTTCGAGGTGCCGGAGCTGGACGAGGACCGCCACGACCGGGCCACCGAGGTGTCCCTGATCGTTACCGGGCCTGTCGGGCAGAAGTCCAAGCGCGGCCGCGGGAAGACCGAGCAGGTCGCACGGGACGAGTCCTTCGTCGAGGCGTCCGGTGCTGCGTCGCGGCAGGTACTCACCGGTGGCCGTCAGAGCCTGCTGCGGCTGATCGATGAAGACACCCGCCTGCTCGGCTACATCCGAGTCTCTGACGGCGACCCGTGTGCGTTCTGCGCCATGTTGATCAGCCGGGGTCCGGTGTATCGAACGCCGAACCGGGCGTCCTTTCAGGCCCACGACCACTGCGCGTGCACCGCGGAGCCGGTCTACACCACCGACACGCTTTGGCCGGGTCGAGCTCGGGAGTTCCAGAAGCTGTGGAACGAGCACATCCGAAACCGCCACTCGGGTGCGGATGCCCGCCGTGAGTGGCGGCGGCTGTACGAACGCCTGCAGCGCGAGCAGCGGCGCCAGCAGATCGCTTAGGTCGCCGGCGGTGGCGGTCCGCCGTAGGCCTGGTGGTAGCGGAACTGCCACGCGTCGTAGTCGCGGGCGTACTGCTCCTTCTCTGCCTCGTAGCGCTTGCGCTCCTGCTCGTTGGCGGCGGACGCGTTCATCCCAGCCATGCCCCAGATGAGCAGCCAGAACCCGAGCGTGATGACGCTCAGGAGCAGGTGCAGGACGTGCTGAGGCTGATGCACCCGTGGTTCGCGCGGTGGTGTCGGGGGCGGTCCGACGAACACCGGCTGGCTATGCGGCGGCTGCGTCACGTGCCTCAGTTCGTCGCCGGCGTGCGCCTTGTTACGCCGCCCTCATGGCTTCCTCCTGACCAGGAGGTTTGCGCCCCGTCACCGCAACGGTGCGGGGTGTTCGCAGTGCCCCGCAACGGGGCCATCGCAGGAGGCCGCAATGGCTGACAAGCAGGACCAGAACGACGAGCTCGGCGACATCAGCAACGACGAGGCGGAGCAGCTGCTCGCCGACGCCGGGGATGCCGACGAGAAGAAGGACACCCGCGAGGCCGCAACGGACGAGCGGGATTGGAAGGCCGAGGCCGAGCGCTGGAAGAAGCTTTCCCGGCAGAACGAGAAGGCCGCGGCCGACCGTGCGGCGAAGCTCAAGCAGTACGAGGACGAGGGCAAGTCGGAGTCGCAGCGCCTGCAAGAGGAGCGCGACTCGCACAAGACCCGCGCCGAGAAGGCCGAGATCGCACTGCGTAAGCGTGAGATCGCCGAGGAGCACGCTCCGGAGCACGCCACGGTCGCGCAGATCAAAGCAGTCGCCCGCCGCCTGTCCGGCGACGACGACGACTCGCTCGAGGCCGACGCGAAGGAGCTGTTCGAGCTCATCGCGCCGGAGCCGAAGGCGCCGAAGACCCCGTCCCGCCCGAAGGAACGCCTCAAGGGCGGTTCTGAGCCGGACGAAGACCCGGAGCCCACGGACCCACGCAAGCTCGCCGACCTCATTCCGAGGCGGCGCTGAGAAACCCACCGCACGGCTCGCCACGGGCCGCCTGCGGGCCGATCTACGACCTCTAGGAGGTTCCCGTGGCGAACTCTTTCATCAAGGCGGAGAAGATCGCCGCCCAGTCCCTCGGCCTGTTGGAGCGGGAGATCATCCTCCCGGCTCTGGTGTGGCGCGACGCGGGCGGTTCGTTCCAGGGCGCGGCCGGTGACACCATCTCGATCCGGGTGCCGGCCCGCACCCAGGCCCGGACCCGTCAGCTGCGCGGCGCTCGGTCGGATTCCAACGGCGTCGCCGGCATCATCACGATGGACGAGCTGACCGAGACCAAGGTCGACGTCACGCTCGACACCGCGGTCTACAACGCCGTGCCGATCACGGACGAGGAGCTGTCGCTCGACATCTCCGACTTCGGTTCGCAGATCGCCGAGCCGCAGGTGCGCGCGGTCGCGGAGGGCATCGAGAACGCGGTGGCCGCCGAGATGACTGGCGCGTCCTACGCGACCACGATCACGGTGTCCACCACGGACCCCTACGACAGCGTGGTCGATGCCCGCGTGGCCCTGAACAAGGCCAACGTGCCCCAGAGCGAGCGTGTGCTCGTCGTGGGTGCCGACCTCGAGGGAATCTTCCTCAAGTCGGACGAGCTGCACCAGGCCGACAAGGCCGGGTCGGACTCGGCCCTGCGCGACGCCGTCATCGGGCGGATCGCCGGGTTCAACCAGGTGGTCGTGTCCAACGCGCTGCCCAGCAACGTCGGCTTCGCGTTCCACCGCACCGCCTACGTGCTGGGCATGCGTGCCCCCTCGGTGCCGGACGGCGCCACCTACGGTGCGTCGCGGTCGGCCTTCGGCCTGGCGATGCGTTGGATCCGGGACTACGACTTCCGGAACGTGCAGGACCGGTCGCTGTTCGACACCTACATCGGCACCAACGTCGTCGCCGATGGCGAGTCGTCCGCCGAGGTCCAGTCGGTGACCGTCACGGCCACCGAGGGCACCTTCACGCTGACCTACAAGGGTCAGACCACCGCGGGCATCGCGTTCAACGCGGCAGCCTCCGCGGTGCAGTCGGCGATCACCGGACTGACCACGGTCGGCTCCGGAAACGCCACGGTGTCCGGCTCGACGGGCGGCCCGTACACGGTCACCTTCGGCGCCGGCCTGGGCAACGTCGATCAGATGCAGGCCAGCGGCGCCACGGTGGCCACCACCACCGGCGGTACGCCTTCGCTGGTCCGCGCGGTCAAGCTCGTTCTGGCCTGATCGATGCGCCCGCTCGCGACGGTCCCTGAGCTCGAGGCCCGTCTCGGGCGGGGACTCGAAGCCGCCGAACTCGAACGCGGCATCGCGCTGCTCGACGACGCCTCCGCCCTCGTGCGGGACGTCGCCGGCCGCACCTGGATCGACCCCGACACCGGTCAACTCGACGCGGTGCCGGGGTCGATCCGGTGGGTGGTGCTCCGCGCCGCCGAGCGCGCCATGCGCAACCCGCAAGGGTTCTCCTCTGAGTCCGCAGGTGATTACTCCTACCAGCGCACCGGCGTCGAACCGGGCGTCTACCTCACCGAAGGCGAGGAACGGGCGATCCGGCGGGCGCTGGGCAAGACCGGGCTGTGGACGCAGCCGGTCACCCGCGGCGACGCGCACCTGCACACCGTGTGGGGGGAGGACCAGTTCGGCGCGGAGCTGTTCCCCCTCGACGTCTACCGAGACACCTACTGAGCGGCGGCGGGCCATGTCGATTCTGCTGGATCACGGCCCGCACGCCGTGAAGATCTGGATCGAGGAGGAGGCCACCGACTCCCGCGGCAACAAGATCCGACGCCCCGCGGACGACCCGGTGACGGTGACCGGGTGCCTGGTACAACCGATCAGTTCAGCACGGGGCGCGTTCCCCGCGCTGGATGTCAGCCAGGGGCAGAACGTGACCGCCGCCTGGCGCCTGATCGCCCGCGAGGCCCCGCTGGGCTGGTGGTCGAGGGTCGAGTTCGAGGGCAAGACGCTGACGGTCCTCGGCGGGCCGCTGGTCCACAACTCCTCTGCCGGTACCCGGCACATCTCCGCAACCCTGCAAGAGGAGCGCTGAGATGGCCGAGATCTATGCCTTCGCCACTGACGAGTTCTTCGCCAAGCTCGACGGGGTCCGGGGTGAGCTGCGGCGCACGGCGCACGCTGGTGGTGCTCGCGCTGAGGCAGTTCTGAGTGCGCATCGTGCTGAGGGGCATTCCCGGATCACTGTCACCGAGGGCGACAGCCTCGACTGGTTCGTCAACCTCGACGACTCTCGCGGCGACCGGGCTGCTGCTGCCATCGAGTACGGCCGCAGCGGTGGTAAGCGGGGGGTCACCTCCGGGGTTCACGCCCTGCGGTCGGCCTTCTAATGACCGCCCCGGAGCGGTTCTCGGTCGACTACCTCGACGTGCTGTTGGAGCTGCTCCGCGCGGACCTGCCGGGCGTCGAGGTGATGACCCGCATCCCCGACCACCTTCCCAACTACCTGCCGCTGGTGGTGATCCGCCGCGTCGGTGGTGACAGCCCCGCACCGGAGTTCTACGACATTCCGTGGATCAACGTGCAGTGCTGGGCCGACGAGAACCGGGTGGCCGGTATCGACGCCTACCGGGCTGCGTTCAACCTCGCCGACGACGTGCGGCGTTCGCTCTGGACGGCTTACCGAACCCAGCGCGTCATCGACGGCAAGGGCTGGATCGGCGCGATCCGCGAGTCGTCGGCCCCGCAGGAGATCTCCGACGGGGACTTGCCGTTCCTCGGCCGTTACGCGGCCACCTACGAGCTCCGGATCCGATCCGCAGCTTGATCCCCGCACGGCCTGCCACGGGCCGCCTGCGGTCGCTCCCTCACCCTAGGAGGTACCCGTGGCGCTGACTGACTCCGCTGTGCTCATTCCGGGCACCGGCGAACTGTGGATCGCCCCGGCTGAGACGGTGATGCCGGCCAGTCTCACCGCCCCTGCCACGCCGTGGGAGAACCTCGGGCATACCTCGCGCGAGGACGGCCTCACGATCACTCGTGACGGCGGTGACTCCGAGGTCATCGGTACCTGGCAGAACCCGACGATGCGGGAGCGGCGCGAGCCGACCTCGTTTGCGATCACCGCGTTCCTGCACCAGGTCGACAACACTGTGCTGGAGATGTACTTCGGCCCCGGCGACATCTCCGAGGACGGGCAGTTCGGCGTCACCTCTTCAACGGCGACGACCGCGAAGGCGCTCTACGTCCGGATCATCGACGGCGAGAACGAGGCCGGGCTGTACGTGCCGCGCGTGTCGATCTCCTCGGAGGACGACATGGAGGTCGATGTCGAGGGCTTCCTGGCCTTCCCGGTCCGGATGACGGTCCTGCAGGTGTCGGGCTCCAACCTGATGACCTGGGTCGGGCCCGAGCTCGGCACCCCTGCCGGCTGATCGAACGGCGGGCGGCCTTCCCTCCCGGACCGGGCCGCCCGCCGTTCCCCTGTTCGCCAGGTCCGGGAGAGGAGAGGTCCGGGAGACCATGACCACGAAGAAGGACGAGCCCTCGCTCGTCGACCAGCTCGCCGACGAGGTCAAGACCAAGACCGCGTTCCCGCCCGGCGCGCCGGAGCTCAAGGTGATGCTGGCGATCCAGCCGCGCAGCCGCCGGGCCGCGTTCAAGCGTCGTTACGCCGAGGTCGCCGAGGCCTCCACTGGGGTGCGCAAGCTCGAGTCCGAGACGAACAAGATCAAGGACACCGACGAGCGCAAGCCGGCCGCGCAGCTGCGACTGTGGGCCGAGGCCGACGACCTCTACCAGCACATCATCGACATGCTGCGGATCGCGGCCGTCGACGAGGAGAAGTTCGACGTCTGGGCCGACGAGGTGTCAGACGAGGATCTCAACGCCACGTTCGCCGCCTACCAGGAGCGCGCACAGCCGGGGGAAGCGCCCAGCTCGACGAGCTGATCGAGGAGCACGGGCAGGCCCTGCTGTACGACCTGCAGCGCCTCGGAGTTGACCTCCGGGACCTGTTCCGGCCGGACAGCGGGGTCACCCCTCGATACGTGCTCTGGCTCGTCGGGCAACTGCCCCAGGACTCCGCGTTCGCCGCATCGGTGCGAGGTGGGGCCGAGTTCCGGCCCTGGACCTCGGAGATGTACGTGCTCACCGCTGTAGCGAACCTGCTCAATGCGGCCAACCGGCAGCGCGCGGGGAAGAAGACACGCGAGCCGCTGATCAAGCCGCCGGCGTCGAAGAAACGCAAGCCGCGGGTGCTGAGTGTCGCTCAGATCGCCGCACGCCAGCGGGCCGCCCGCAACAACTGATCACGAACCCGGGGGTGCCTTGTGTCGTCTCCGGGTGGTCGGGAAGTCGGCCGTGTCAGCGTAAGGGTCTTGCCGGACACGGCCGGATTCCGCAGGGACCTCAAGCGCGCCGTAGACGCGGCCGAGGCCGGCCTCAAGGTCGAGATTCCGGTCGAGTTCGACGTCGACACCGCCGGCCTGCGCGCGCAGCTCGAGGGCATCAAGGCCAAGGTCACCATTCCGGTCGACCTGGACCTGGACACTGCCGGCCTGCGTGCGCAGCTGGCCGCCCTGGACAACTCGCGGGTCAGCATCCCGGTCGACCTGAACCTGCAGGACGTCGGCCGGCTGGAGTCCACGCTCGCGCGCCTGCGCAGCAAGACCATCCGGCTCAACGTCAAGGCCAACGGCGTCAGCCAGGCGATCGCCCAGCTCACCGCCCTGGACGCGGTGATCCGCCGCGTCGACGGCCGCCGGATCAACGTGCACGTCGACGTCGACGCCGCCGCGGCTGCTGCACAGATCGCTGCGCTCGAGGCCGCGCTCGCAGGCCTGAGCGGCTCGATCGGCTCGATCGGCTCGTCCGGTGGCCAGGCGATGCAGGGCATGCAGCGAGGGGCACTACAGGCCGCAGGCGCGCTAGTCCTCATCCCACCTCTCGCCGCCGCGGTCGCGGTCGCGGGCGCGGGTATCACGGCGGCCTACGGCGCGGCCGCTACCGCGGTAGCGGCGATCCCGGCGGCGATCGCGCTCATCGCCGGGCCGGTCGCGGCCGTGGCTACCGGTCTGGACGGGATCAAGCGGGCCGCCGCGACGATCAAGCCGGAGTTCGACGCGATGAAGGCCGCGGTCTCGGCGACCTTCGAGCAGGGCCTGATTCCGGTCTTCGATCGGTTGGCCGACACTTTCCCGCGGCTGACCAACGGGATGCAGGGCACCGCGGTCTCGCTGTCCGACATCGGGATGCGGCTGGCCGAGATGCTGGCCTCCGAGCCGGGTCTGGATCGCATCGATCTGCTCTTCGCCAACATCAACAAGACGCTTGGCGACATGTCGCCTGGCATCGCGGCGGCGGTCGACGGCTTCCTGATCATGGGCAGCCAGTCCGGCGCGTTCGACGTGCTGTCCAGCGCGGTCAACACCTTCGGGCAGGCGTTCCGCTCCTCGGTGATCGAGACCGTTAGCGACGGCACCCTCGCCGGGGCGATGAACGGGCTCGAGCAGCTGCTCGACAACCTAGCGCTGGCCTTCGTCGGCGCGGTCGAGAACGGCCTCGAGGTGTTCGCCGCCGCCGCGCCGGGCGTGAACGCCGCGCTCGAGTCGATCGGCGGGTTCCTTGACCGCTTCGACTGGACCAGCCTCGGCACTTCGGTCGGCGGCGTGTTCCAGGGCCTCGCGGACGGGATCAACTCCATCCCGCAGGGCACCATCGACGCGATCGAGCAGTCTTTCGCCGATCTGGCGACGACGTTCCAGTCGGCCGAGTTCGGGCAGGCCATCCAGGACATCGCCGTGTCGGTCCCCGAGGCGATCGACCTGCTGAACTCGGCAGCGAAGGAGTTCGACACGATCGCCGAGGGCATCAAGCTCACCCTCGAGACCTTCAACGCGGTGGATCAGAGCTTCACCGGTGCGATCGACGGCATCACCGGGAACATCGACCGTCTCCGCGAGGCGATGGCCAAGGAGAACAACCTCGACCCGAAGGACCCGTTCGGGCTGGCCACGGCCGATGACGCGATTGAGAACATCGTCCGTGGCTGGTTCGGGCTGCCCCCGGTGGTGTCCGACGCCGGCAACCAGACGACGGGCGCCGCCGAGGACTCGTTCGGCAAGGTTCCTCCGGCGGTCGATAGCGCGCTAGCCGGTGTCCCGCACGCTGTTGCGGGCCAGATGGACCAGGTCCCCGTCGGCGTCGAGCGGCCTCTGAACGAAGTCCCGCCGATGGTCGACTCCGCGCTCGGGCCGGTGCCCGCGCACGTGGCGGCCGCGCTGGCGAACATGTCGCCCGAGGTCGCCGCCGCGCTGGTCACGGTCACTGACGCGTTCCAGACCGGGCTCACCGAGATGCCCGCGATCGTCGACGCGGCGTTCGCCGACCTGAACGCGCCGATCGCGGCGGGGATGACCTCGCTGGCCACTGGCATCACCACGGGCATGGTCGAGCTGCGCACGGCGCTGCAGACCGGGTTCGCCACGATGGGCGTCGAGGCCGCCACCGGCATGATGCAGGTCGAGATGGCGATCAACTCGTCGACTCTGGAGTGGAACACCCGCATCCAGGCAGCGATGACGCTGATGCAGACCACGATGTCGGACGGCTTCGTACAGATCGGCGCCTCGGCATCGATCGGCCTGATGGCCGTCGAGATGGCGATCAACACCGCCACCTTGGAGTGGAACACCCGCATCCAGGCAGCGATGACGCTGATGCAGACCACGATGTCGGACGGCTTCGTACAGATCGGGGCGGGCGCCTCCATCGGGTTGATGGCCGTCGAGATGGCGATCAACACCGCCACGATCGCGTGGAACACCCGCATCGCCGCCGCGATGATCCTGCTCCAGACCACGATGGCCACCGGCTGGACGGACCTGGGCGCGGGCGCCTCCATCGGCCTGATGGCCGTCGAGATGGCGATCAACACCGCCGTGCTCGCGTGGAACACCCGCGTTCAGGTCGGCATGACAACGCTGCAGACCACCATGACCACCGGCTGGACGACGATCGCCGCGTCCACGTCGATCTCGATGATGGAAGTCGAGATGGCGATCAACACCGCCGTGCTGGCCTGGAACACCCGGCTGGCCGCGGGCCTGGTGGTGCTGCAGACGACCATGTCCACCGGCTGGACGACGATCGCCGCGTCCACGTCGATCTCGATGATGGAAGTCGAGATGGCGATCAACACCGCCGTGCTGGCCTGGAACACCCGGATGCAGGTCGGCATGACGACGCTGCAGACCACGGTGACCACCGGGATGACCAACATCTCGACCGCGGTGACCGAGGGGATGGTCACCGTCCAGGACGCCTTCACGGTCAACTGGACTGCGATCGAGACGGCGGCGGCCACCGCCATGACCAACATCGAGACCTCCGTGTCCACCGGGATGACCAACATCTCGACGGCCGCGACTACTGGGATGACCGAGGTCAAGACCGCCGTATCCACCGGCATGACCGACGCGGTCACCGAGGTCGAGCGGGGCGTCACGGCGATGGTGGCGGCGCTCGAGGGCGCGGTGGGCCAGTTCCGGACGGCCGGCTCGAACATGGGCGCCGCGCTGGCCGAGGGCATCCGTTCGCAGATCGGGGCGGTACGGGCCGCGGCCGACGAGATCGCCGCCGAGGCGGCGCGTGCGGTCGAGGCCCGCGCCCAGATCAACTCGCCGTCGCGGGTGTTCATCGGCTTCGGCGAGATGATGGGCGCCGGTCTCGCCGCAGGTTTGAACAGGGGTGAATCCGAGGTCGAGCGGGCCGCCCGGTCGATGACCGACACCGTCATCAGAGCGGCATCCGCCATGGAAAGTGTGTTCGCCGCCGACACCTGGGCCACCGACTTCAACGCCCGGGTGAACACCAGCATGGCCGACCTCGACAAGTCGAGCGCTACCCCGGTGGGCGCGGCCGCGGGTGTGCAGATCACGCAGAACTTCAATGTGCCCAGCGCGGAGCGAGCCTCCGACGTGGCGGCCGCACGGATGCGCCGGATCGGCGCGATGGGAATCCTCGGATGAGCTTGTACCCGCCGTTCTACCCACCCGCCTACCCGATGGCCAACCCGCCACCGCTGGTGGCCGAGCGGCTCCTGGTCAACGGCGTCGACCTGGGGTCCTACACCTACATGACCACCGACGTGTCCAGCCTGCTGAGCGTGGCCGCCCGGCGCGGCGAGGACGTGGTCGTGGCCGGGCGGCACGGCCAGATCCGTCGGGGCGGGCGGTGCTTCGACGCCGGCGAGATCGTGCTGCCGATGTGGGTGGTCGGCGCCAACCCGGACGGCTCGATCCCCTCCGGCGGGATGGAGCAGGGGTTCTTCCGCCGCAAGGACCAGCTGCTGCAGCTGTTCTACGCCGACGAGGTGGTGCTCGCGTTCCGGCGCCCGGACGGGCTGGAGCTCTCCACGCGGGCCACGGTCGCCGAGGTCATGGACTTCACTCGCCGCCACGCCGAGCCGCTGGCGGCGGTCTCGGTGGCCCTGACGCTGCCGGATGCGTTCTGGACCGACACCCAGGACGTCTCGCAGTCCATCACCGGTGTCACCGGGACGAGCGCCGAGCTGACCGCGTTCGCCGGCAGCACGGCGCCGATCGCGGACGCCCGGATCACCTTCCACGGCCCGGTGTCCAACCCGCAGCTGACCATCGGCGACCGCTGGGTGCGGTTCAACGGCCTTGTCGCGGCCGGGCGGCAGCTGGTGCTCGAGTGCGGGCACTGGCGCGCCACCTCGGGCGCCGGGCCGGCCTGGGACCCGTCGGAGATCCAGGTCTACCGGGAGCCGGGCCCGGCCTGGCTGGAGATCCCGGCCTCGTACACCCCGCTGACCGCCCTGTTCAGCCACTCAGGCGGCGGCAGCGCGACTGTCGAGATCGCCGGCAACCGCAAATTCCTCGCAGCGTGAGCAGGAGCTGAAGTGTCAAATTTCTACGACAGGGCCCGCGAGGGCTTCGTGGCCGGCGAGATCGTCTGGAGGGCCACCGGCGGCTCCGTGATCAAGGCCAGCGCGGTGCGTGGCTACACGTTCAACATTGCGCACAAGTTCGTGTCCGAGGCGATCGGCGCCGGCGGCACTCTGGTGGCTACCGAGACGCTCAACTCGCTGACCAACACCAACGGCGTCCTGGACGCGGCCGACGGGGTGTGGGAGGCGATGCCCGAGGGTCCCGCGGTCCCGCACATCATCATCTACCAGGCCAGTGCGGTGACCGGCGGCGTCGACGTGCCCGCGTCGCAGCAGCGGCTGATCCTGTTCCTCGACCGGGGCGCCGGCATCCCCATCCTCCCGAACGGCCAGAACGCCAACCTGAACTGGTCGCCGGGCGCCGACCGGATCGGGAGGTTCTGACGTGACCGTCCCGTTTTCCAATCGGTACACCCCGCGGACCTGGCACGACGGCCCCGGCGGTGGCACGCCGCTGACCGCGGCCGACGGCATGAACCGGTGGGAGCAGGGCCTCGAGGCCCTCGACGTCGGCCTGGACGCCGCCGAGGACCGCCTCGACGCGCTGCAGGCCGCGGTGGGGCAGATCTCCGTCGACCGGATCCCGGCCGGGCCCACCTCACAGCGTCCGCAACCGCTGGTCGGACGGATGTTCTTCGACACGACGATCGGTAAGCCGATCATCGGCAACGGCACCCAGTGGCTGGAGTTCGGTGCCGGCGAGGTGGTCGAGGGCCCCGGCAGCTCGACCGCGCCGGCGAACTTCACGGCGATCGTGCAGACCGACAACAGCATCGTCTGCTCGTGGTCGCCGGTCTCCGGGGCCTCGCACTACAAGCTGTACGAGGTGCGTAGCCCGGACGGCGTGGACGGCGCTACCGAGCTCACCACGACCTCGTCGACGCGCACCCCGTCGAGTACGGGCTACTACGAGTACTGGGTGACCGCGTTCGTCGACGGCACCGAGTCCGCACAGTCCGAGCACGGCATTCTGTCGCTGCCCTACGGATCCGACCCGGAGCACCCGGGCGACCCGGGCAGCGGCACCGGTGGCACGCCGGCCGAGGTGCTCGCGCTCGGCGCCGGCGGCGGTGACTGGAACCTCGGGGTCGGTCGGCCGTCTGGGCACGTCGACATCTCGCCGTCCGACCTGGAGAACGGATGGAGCGAGGCGCCGTACTTCTACACCACCGAGGACGGCGCGTGGGTCCACTTCCAGGTCCCGATGAACGGGAAGACCACGTCAAGTGGGACCAAGTACCCAAGGTCTGAGCTGCGCGAGTACATCAACGGCAGCAAGGCGTCGTGGAACGCCGCGTCTGGCACGCACGTCATGAGCTACCGGGCGAAGGTCATCCACATGGAGGACGAGAAGCCGGAGTGCGTCATCGGGCAGATGCACGACGGCGGCGATGACACCCTCCAGATCCGGTGTGAGGGCACCGAGTGGGTGTGCAACATCAATGGCGAGACACATTCGACCAGCCTGGGCAACTTCTCGTGGGGGACCGAGGTCGCCGTCGAGATCCGGATCGTCAACGGGACGCTCACGTTGAAGATCAACGGATCGACGAAGATCACAACCAAGCCAGGGTGGGGTGGATCACAGTACTGGAAGATCGGAATGTACGCCCAGCAAAACGCAGCGAACGGGAACCCGTCCAGCGGGTACGCCTCCTGCGAGGTCCGTGACCTCGTCGTGTCACACAGCTGATAGAATCTTGAAAAAGGTGACCCCGGGGCGTTGGAGCGCCACCGGGGTCATGTCAGTCCTGGTTGGAGGACCAACGTGGCGGAGTCTACGCCTGCCCCTGTCGAGGGCAAGACGTGCACAGGCCCTTGTGCCGAGTTCAAGCTATTCGGCGAGTTCTACGCCACTCGCGGCGGTCGCAGCTTTAGCAGCAGATGCAAGGTGTGCACGCGGGCAGACAACAACAAGGCCTACCGGCAGCGGTCGGACCGTACGGGTAGACCATGTGCACCAGAGCCGATCCCCGTCGTGGACGGCCGAAAGCTCTGCGGTGACTGCGGCGAGAACAAGCTCCTGACCGACTTCACCCCCCGCGGTAAGGGGAAGTACCGGCGAGAGTGCAGGGTGTGCAAGTTGAAGGCCGAGCAAGCTCGGCGGGAGAGCCCGGAGCACCGGGGTGCGTGGCTTGCGCGAAGGAAGGCGCACTACCAAGGCAACCGCGAGGCGATCCGCGAGGCGTCTAACGCTTGGCGCCGTGAGCGAGACGCCGCCGACCCGGCAGCCGCGAAGGCGCGGCGGCGGGTGCACTACCTCGCCAACCGCGAGAAGTGTTACGCGGACGCCGCGAAGTGGAGGGCCGCGAACGTCGAGCGGCACCGAGCCAACGCGCGCAGCTGGGCTGCGCGTCACCGCGCGGAGAACCTCGATCACGTCCGTGAGGTAGGCCGCCGCGCGATGGGCCGCCGGAGGGCTCGCCTGCGCGGCCTCCCGTCCGAGCCGTACACCCTCGTGGAACTGCTGGAACGCGACGGGACGGACTGCGTCCTGTGTGGCAACCCGCTGAACCTGACCGCGTCGTACCCAGATCCGAACGCACCGACCGTGGAGCACCTTGAGTGCCTGTCGTGGCCGGGCGCGACAGCGGGCGACACCCCTTCGAATTGCGGCGTCTCCCACTGGGGCTGCAACAACGCCCGTCGCGACAAGCCCCACCCGGCCGCCGCCCGCAAGCGCGCCGAACTCCTAGCCGCGGAGGCTGCCGCCTCCTGACCTAACTACAGAGGGAGTCGCGTGCCCGTCATCGAGCCTGTGTTCCCAGACGGGACGCCCTACCCGGTGATCCCGCCCGGTACGAACACGGTCAACGTGTCGACCTCGTCGGAGCTGTCCGACGCGCTGTCGTCGGCGTCCGCGGGTGACCGGATCGTCCTCGCCGCCGGCACGTACACCGGCGACTTCTCGATGAGCAACCGCAGCGGCACCGTCGTGGCCGGGATCTCGGTCGAGGCGGAGAACGTCGGCGGCGCGAGCATCGGGGCGGGGTCGACCTGGCGGCTCACCAACTGCGCCTACGTCACCGTGTCCGGACTGCTGTGGAACTGGCAGGGCGCGGGCGAGACGCTCCAGGTCCGCGGCACCAGCCACCACTGCCGGATCACCCGCTGCACGTTCGGTCCGAGCTCGCACACCGAGTCGTCGGATGTGCAGACCTGGGTGTTCGTCGGCGACGACGCCTACCACATCCGGGTCGACCACAACGAGATCCGGAACAAGGGCACGTCCGGCAACGGTGTGCGGGTCTACGGCAGCTTCGACAAGGTCGACAACGGCCAGGGTTCCTCGGCCGGTTGCCGGTGGGTGCGGATCGACCACAACATCTTCCGGGCGATCGGGCCGGAGGTGGGGAACGACAAGGAGCCCGTCCGGTACGGCGTGAGCTCGATGAGCCGGACGATCGCCAACGGGGTGATCGAGCGCAACGTCTTCCACGACTGCATCTGCGAGCCCGAGCTGATCAGCGTGAAGATGGGCGGCATCCGGGTCTCCGGCAACACGATCCTGCAGTCCGCCGGTGGCCCGGTGCTCCGTCACGGCACCAACTCGATCATGAGCCACAACTACATCATCGACCGGGCCGACACGTTCGGCGACACGATCGGCTCCGGCGGGATCCGCTTCTACGACGCCGATCACACGATCGCCCACAACTACATCGACGGGATCTTCGGCGGGAACTTCCAGGGCCCCTTGCTCCTCGATACCGGCGACGCCGAGGGCAGCTCGACGGACCTGTCCGCGCACTGGCGGGTGATCGGCGCCCAGGTCGAGCGCAACGTCATCGTGGGCGGGCCCGAGGGCATCCGGATCGGCGACAACTACTCGAGCGTGCCGCGGGACTGCACGATCCGCGACAACATCGTCGTGGACACCGACTCGGGGGCGGCGATCACGCAGCGAGTCGCTCCGGCGGCCACCGTGCTGACCAACAACCAGTTCTACCGCACGACCTCGGCGGCCGGGATGACGGTGGACGCGGACACGATCGCCCGCAAGCCGGGCTTCGGGCCGCGGCTGACCTACCTGGAGCTGGCCGACGTCGGTCCGTCCGGGGACCTCGGGGACACCGACGGCACTGGTCTCGAGGTCGGCGGCGGCACCGCGCCGGTCGCCGTGCCGGCCGACGTGTTGAACATCGGCGACGAGGACGGGCAGAACCACTTCCAGCTGCAGTGGGCGGCCGACGGCGCCGGCTCGATCACGATCACGCAGTTCGCGGACGTGGCCGCCGGGTTCGCCGTCGACCCGTACTTCATCGTCACCGACCACTCCGGCGACGAGCCGCCCGCCCCGGCAGCCGTGCAGTTCCGGGTGCGCGCCGACTCGGCCACCACATCCGGCTCGTCGGAGCCGCGCTCGGAGCTGCGGGAGACCCGCGCCGACGGCAGCGAGATGGCGTTCGACGCGCTGGCCGGTGAGCACAGCCTGCGCACGACGTGCCGGATCACGCACCTGCCCGCCAGCGACCCCGAGGTGACGGTCGCCCAGCTGCACAACGGCGTGACCGGCGACCGGATCAGCGTCCGCACCCAGCTGGTGAGCGGCCAGGTCAAGCTGCTGGCCCGGATCAACGGCACCGAGGCGATCCGGTTCGCCGAGTCGTACGCGATCGGCAGCGAGTTCACGGTCGAGCTGCGGGTCCGCGACGGCGGCCTCGTGGAGATCTTCTACGGCGGGTCGTCCACGCCGATCGCGGCGGGCCAGCTCGAGCCCTCCGGCGCGGGCGCGTCGTGGTTCTTCAAGGTCGGCGCGCACGCCGCGTTCAACGAGACCACCACCTCGGCCACCGAGTACGTCAGCGTGGAGCACCGCGACCTGGTCGTCTCTCATGGCGGGTTCCGGGTGGACGCGGGCGCGGACACGCAGGCGGTCGCCGGGCAGGTGTTCTCCCGGGACGCGATCGAGGTCGGCCTGACTGGGGTCACGTCGCGCCGGTGGACGATCGTGTCCCGCCCGCCGGTCCCGGACGACGACGATGACGATCCGGATCCCGACCCGGTCGACATGACCCAGGCCGCGATCCGGCACGGCTGGGGCACCCCACTGCCCAGCTCGGACGAGTTCAACTACGTCGGTCCGCCGAACTCCACGAAGTGGAAGCTGCCGGGCGCGGACTGGGCCGGGCACGCCGGCAACGGCCGCCGCCGCCCGGAGCGCACGACCGTCGACGGGTCGAAGCTGGTCATGACCGGCCTGGCCAACGGTGATTCCGGATGGTGCCAGCACCGCCTCGATCAGCAGTACGTGCGCTGGGAGGCGCGGATCCGCTGCTACCAGGGCGCGCCCTCGGTCGGCGAGCCGGACGCCACCTCCAACGGCAACGACTACCACTGCTTGCTGCTCATCTGGCCGGAGTCCAACGACTGGCCCGAGGACGGGGAGTACGACTTCTACGAGCTCGGCGTGCCCGGGCAGAACAGCCTCGAGGCGTACATGCACTACCCGCACGACCCCGACGTGTCCGTGCAGCAACAGCACTTCGAGAAGGCCGGCGTCGACACGTCGCAGTGGCACAACATCGCGCTGGAGTGGACGAGCACGGGCACGCGCGGCTACCTCGACGGCGTCCAGTGGTTCTCGGCGAGCGGGGGAGCAAGCAGCGTGCGCCGCAACATGCAGGACATGCCCGCGGGCCACCTGGTGATCCAGTGTGACAACTTCGACGGCACCGATCAGACCCCGGCCACCATCGAAGTCGAGTGGATGCGGGTGTACAACGTATGACCGGTCCGATCGACTTCGACGCCGAACTCGACTGGACGACGCCATCCGTCGAGGGCGACTACGTCCTGCGCTACGAGGTCGTCTCGAACGAGGGCACGTTCTCCGACGACGTCACCGTGCAGGTGGTCGCCGCGCCGACCGGGCCGCAGACCGTCACCCCGACCTCGGTCCTCTCGCAGGCGCGCGTGGGCGAGCCGTCGGTCGTCGTCGAGCCGCCGCCGGACGTCGTGATCACCTACCCGGGTTCGGGCACGTTCCCCGGCGCGGACACCTGGCCCGGCTACGGCCCGGCGGTCGGCCCGGTCGAGCAGACCGTGGTGCCGGACTCGGTCCCGTCGCGGGCGATCGTCGGCCAGCCGACCGTCACGGTGGACGAGGTCCCGGTCGTGCGGGAGGTCTACCCGGACTCGGTTCCGTCGCGGGCGATCGTCGGCGCGCCGTCGGTCACCATCGGCGCGGCTCCGCCGGACCAGCCGGTCACCGATCTGTCGCTGTCGCTGTTCGCGATCACCCCGGATGGGGTGTTCGCGCTGCCGGACTTCACGCAGCTGACGTTGTCGCCGGTGCGGAACTCGGCTGGGTCGCTCACGTTGGAGTATCCGGTCACGGGCGTGAACTTCACCGTGCTGCGCGACGCCATCACCGGCGGCCGGGATGTCGAGGTGGAGGTGTGGACGTCCGGGACGTCGCAGGGCGCCCTGCGCGGGTATCTGCAGGAGGCGGCGGGCGACGACACCGCCGAGGGTGACACCTGGCAGTTCGGGGGCGGGTTCCTCGGGCTGCGGATGGACGAGGCTGTGGTGCTGCCGCAGGATCTGGGTCCGCTCGTCCCGGACGACGATGACGATCCGGACAACGACAAGCACGCGAACGAGAAGCGTGAACTGATCTTCAACGCGTCCACGCCGGGCACGGTGATGGCGACGGCGATGCAGATCGCGCAGGCGCACGGTTGGCTGGCCGATCTCACCTGGGACTTCACTGCCGCCGCCGACTCCGACGGTGTGCCCTGGCCGCAGGTGATGTCGAGCAAGTTCTCGCCCGGCGCCACGTACACGCAGCTGCTGGACCGGCTGGTCGCGCTCGGCCTGGCCGAGTGGGATGTGCAGTGGACCGGCGCGCACCGGGTGCTGCGGATGTGGGTGCCGGAGGGCCGAGGCTCCGACCTCACCGTGCTGGGCGTGCCGGTGGTGTTGCGGCACGGGCAGAACATCCTCGACGCACCCCGGAAGTGGAGCGTGCGCGAGGCCGGGACGGACGTGCTCGTCGCCGGCAGCGAAGGCCTGTACGACGAGGCCAGCGACGCGTCCGCGGTCGCGCGCCGGGGCCGGCGGATCGCTCGGTTCGTCTCGGCGAACAACCTCGCGGATGCCGATGCGGTCACCGCGTACGCGTTCAACCAGCTGCCGGTCATCACCTCCGGCCTGCACGAGGTCACGCACGGCATCGGCCTGTTGAGCGGCTCGCCTCGCCCGATCGTCACGTACGACGTCGGCGACTGGGTGTTCTCGGAGTCCGGGAAGACTATGGAGCGGTTCCGGGTCGTGCAGTGGACCTTGACCGTGGACGCCGACCAGCAGATGTCGGGCACGGTCACCCTGAACGACACGCACACCGACGCGCTCGTCCGGTTGATGGCTCGGCTGGATGCGATCGAGGCGGGCGAGACGGTCGTCGGCACGAGCACCCCGCCGTCCGGGTCGCTGGACGACATCACCCCGCCGGCCGCGCCCGAGGGCCTGGTCGTGTCGAGCATCGCCTACCAGGACCCGGCGCACACCAACACCTTGGCGTCGGTGACGGTCGGCTGGCTACCGGTGGTCACCAACGCCGACGGCTCCAACCACCCGCTGGTCCAGGCCGCCCGGTACATCATCATCGCGCTGGGCAACATCAACCCGGAGCAGGAAGACACGGTCGTCCACGAGGACTGGACGTGGACGGACTGCCCGCAGGTCGTGGCCGACTACAACGACCCCCTCCTCGAGATCTACGAGGACGACGGGTCGCCGGGTGGTCTGCCCGGGCTGGGTGATGTGCCCGCGCAGATCGTGTGGCTGCAGGACTACGTCGACTCGTTCAGCGCCACCCCGACCGCGACCGACGACGTCGACGGGTATCAGATCCGCTACGCCTACCAGGGTCTTGATCAGGTCGGCGGCATCCCGTCCTCGGACCCGTTCCCGGACGACGACCGGGTGTACTACGAGGCCACGCCCTCGAACGGGATCCGCGGCACCTCCTACACCTTCGGCGGCATCGAGGGCGGGGCGAACCTGCGGATCGAGGTCCGCGCGTTCGACCGGTCCGGCAACTTCGGGCCGTGGGCGGCGATCGGGCACGACACCGCGATCGACGACACCCCGCCGCCGCAGCCGTCGCTGCCGACGATCGAGTCCTGGTTCCGCACGGTCAACATCAGCTGGGACGGGCTCGGCGCGATCGGTGAGCCGATGCCCGTCGACTTCGACCATGTCGAGGTGTGGGTCGGGCAGGGCGCGGACATGTCCCCGATCCCGTCCACGGCGGGGCTGGCGCAGGTGTTCGACCCGCTGAACCCGCTGCCGCAGCACGTTGCGAACCTCTACGCGGGCGGCACGCACAACCTGCCTGACCTGGTCTACGGGGTCGGCTACTTCGCGCTGCTGCGGGCGGTCGACCGGACCGGGAACCCGTCGAACACCTCGGCGGTGGCCGGGCCCGCGACCGCGGAGCAGCTGGTCTCTGACGACCTGATCAACGGGATCATCAACGACCCGGACAAGATCGCGAAGCTGGTCATCCAGACTGGGCACATCGTGGACGGCGCGATCGTCAACGCGAAGATCGCCAACCTGGCGGTGAACAACGCGAAGATCGCTGACCTCGAGGTTGGCAAGCTCCGCTCCGGCACGATGATCGCGCAGGTAACGATCTCCGGCAAGTTCCGCACACACGCCTCCGACGCTGCGGACCGAGTGGAGATCGATCCGGCCGGGATTAGGCTCTACGCGGGCCCCACGGTGATCGGCAACTGGGACGTGGCGAACCGGTCGATGCTGGTCACCGGCACCTACCAGAGCGCCCTGTCCGGTGAGCGGATCAACATCTTCCCGGACGGCACGCTGCGCTTCTACCCGACCTCCGGGATCAACTACTCGCAGATCTCGAACGTCGGCAACGATGTCGTCTGGAGAGGACCGATCGACTCCAGCGGCCGGTCCGGGCGGATCAACGTCAACGCCCTGGGCGTCGGCCTGAACTTCTCGGCCGAGAGCGAGATCCCGAACAACCTGCGCGCAGAGGTCGCCGTGTTCGACCGGCGGGCCCGCATCACGTCGCCGTTCATCGCGTTCGAGGTGAACGGGAAGCTCGCCCCGACTGATGGGTCGCAGCGGCGCGTGCAGTTCTACCAGACCTCCTCGTCCGGTACGGCGATGCCGTACTCCTACCTGAACTACGGCGTGTCCTCGTCGTCGGGCCGGGGCGGGATGTGGGGCAACGGCGCGGGCTGGAAGCTCGAGGCCGGCAGCCTGCTGGTCACCGATGACAGTCTGAACAGCTTCGCCTCGGTCAAGGCGTCCGACTTCGTGCAGTCCTCCTCGCGCGAGGTGAAGCGCGACATCCGCCGGGGCGAGCACGGCCACGGGTTGGGCATCGACATCCGGCAGTTCTTCCGCGACGTGCAGGCGGTGACCTACAACTACCGCGACGACCGGCCCGACGCTCCGCCCCGGTTCGGTGTGATCGCCGAAGACCTCCCCCCGGCCCTGCAGCGGCTCGGCTCCGACGGCAAGGGCGGCGTGGTGCTCTCGGTCGAGCTCGGCTCCCAGCTCGGGCTGCACCACGCGATGTTGAACGACATCGTCTCCCGACTCGACGCACTGGAAGGCAGCACGTGAGCAACCCGGACGAGATCGACGTGGGCGAAGTGCTCAACGAGCTGGACCCGCTCGGCAAGGCGCTGTTCGAGGGCGCCCTGGGCCGGGTCCGGCTGCGTAAGGCCGCGGCCCGCATCGAGCAGCTGGAGCAGCAGGTGGCCGCGGGCGGAGACGTGGCTTCGTGACCGCGCTGAGCTACGACCTGATGATCGACCAGGGTGCCGACTTCGTGGTCAGCATCCCGATCCTGGACCCGGACGGCGCCCCGCAGAGTCTCGTGGGGTGGACGGCCCGGGGGCAGGTCCGACAGACCCACGGGGGCGCGGTCGTCCTGCACGATCTCGAGCCGGTGAGCTCCGCCGCGACGGTCACGGTCACCGTCGACGCGGCCAGCTCGGCGGCCTGGGACTGGCGTGTGGGTGTCTACGACATCGAGCTGGTCGACCCGAGCGAGAAGGTGATCCGCCTGGTCCAGGGCCGGGTGATCGTCTCCCCCGAGGTGACCCGTGCCTGAGCAGGCCGTGCGGTTCGACGCCGCCGGCGAGGACTACGTCGGGCCCTTGGCTCTCGGTGCGACGTTCACGATCCTGTTGTGGGCGCGCGTCGCGGCTGACCGCGACACCTACAGCACGATCTTCGGGTTGGACAACAACGTGGGCACCCTCGGTGCGTGCACGATGCAGACGATCTTTGACGGCACCGCGCTGAACATGACCGCCCAGGGCGGCACCGATCAGAGCATTCACACGATGGCCGTGGGTACCTGGTACTGCTACGCGGTCACCCGCACGGCGCAGAGCGGCCCCACGGCGCTGCGCGTCCACTGGGGGACGGCCCCGGACGCGCTCACCCTTGTGGAGGTCGCGGCGACCGGCGGCTGGGGTGCCGCCGGCTACAGCCAGCTGCGGCTCGGGGAGTCCGCGTGGAGCGGCGAGTGGCTCGACGGTGACCTGGCCTTCGTCAAGATCTACACCCGGCCGCTCGACGAGTCGGAGATCGAGACGGAGCTCAGCCAGTACGCCCCGGGCGTCACCACCGACCTGCACGCCGCCTACTCGTTCTGGGACGGCCCGAGCAACGCCGACCTCTCCGGGAACGGGCGGGACCTGGCCGGTGGTAGCGGTGCGGCAACGGACGCAGGCCCGGTCGGGATCCCCTACCTCTGGTCGACGACCGAAACCCACCCGTCTCCCCGGGCCGGCGCCCCGGTGGTGGGTGTGTCGGTGCGAGCTGGTGCACCTGAGCGCGCGCCGAGCGTGGCGGCCGGGACCCCGTTCAACCCGTTCCTCTACCCGCAAGGAGCCTGACCTTGGCGACCGAGTTCCCCACCTTCGTTGACGTCCCCGAAGGGGAGACCCCCGAGCCCGGCACCCCGCTGGTGAACGCCGCCTACCTGAATGCTCTGACCGGGGCGGTCAACATCGTCGAGAACCAGCTGCCCGCGAAGGCGAACAGCGCCAGCCTGGCCACGGTCGCCACCACGGGCGCCTACACCGACCTGGTCGGCGCGCCGTTCATCCCGGCCGAGCCCGGCGACATCGGGGCGCAACCGGCCGGGGCCTACGCGACCACCACGGACCTGGCCGACAAGGCCGACGCCGAGCACACCCACACCGTCGGCGACCTCGACGCGACCGGCACCGCAAGCGCAACCACCTACCTGCGCGGGGACGGCTCGTGGGCCATCCCGGCGGGTGGCTCCTCCTACACCGACGAGCAGGTCCGCGACGTCATCGGCACCGCGCTGGTGCCCGGCGCGAACGTCACGATCACCCCGAACGACGCCGGCGACACGATCACCATCGCGGCCACCGGTGGCGGGGGCGGTGGCGCGGTCGACTCGGTCAACGGGCAGACGGGGGTCGTCGCCCTGGACGCGGCCGACGTGGGTGCGACCGCGGTCAGCGTGGACAGCGTCCTGGTCGCCGCCCTGGACATCGACTCCGCCGCGGTCACCGCCGCCGACGTCGGCGCGGCCGGGCTGGACGGCGACGGCCGGGTCTCCGCCGCGCAGATGCCGCGGGTGCCGACCACCGTCCGCACGGTCTCCTACGCCTCCTCGATCACGCTGACCCCGGCCACGGACGGCAACCGGATCAACGTCACCGCGACCGGCAACATCAGCTCGCTGGCGGCGTCCACCACCGGTGCCGTCGACGGGCAGGTGCTGCGGGTGGCCGTGCTCGCCTCCGGCGCCGCCCGCACGGTGACCATCGCATCGTCGGTGCGCACCTCGACCGCGCTGACCCGGGGGCCGCATTCGGTCCCGTCCGGGGAGGTCTGGACCGCGGCGTTCGAGTACTACTCGCTGGCCTCGGCGTGGGTGCTCACCGCCTACACCACCTCGGCGTCCTGATGGCGTCGCGACTGGTCAAGGCCACGATCGGCGGGCAGCCCCGGGTTGTTGACCTGCTCGCCGGGTCGTACGAGGAGCCCGTGCCCGATCCCGACCCGGACCCCGTGCCCGGCCGCGCGGTGCTGTTCGAGGACAACTTCGACGGCACGCCGGGCACGATGGCCAGCCCGACGAAGTGGTACTACGAGACCGGGGGCCTCGGCTGGGGCGAGAACGAACTGCAGGCCTACCGGCGGACCGCCGACAACGCCCACATCACCGCCGATCACATGCTCGCGATCGTGGCCCGCGAGGAGCCCGGCGAGGGCGGCGCCAACTACACGTCCGCGCGGCTGCACACCCGGTGGGCCGACACGCCGTTCACCTTCGTCTACGGCCGGATCGAGGCCCGGATCAAGGTCCCGATGGGGCAGGGCATGTTCGCGGCGTTCTGGATCGCCGGGGACTACGACGAGTTCGGTTACCCCGGGTACGGCGAGATCGACGTGCTCGAGACGTTGAACAACGCCGACGTCGCCCGGTTCCACTCGCACCAGCCCGAGTGGGTGTTCGGCGAGGACACACCGGTGCACGCGTCCGGGTCGTGGGGCAACGACTTCCACGTCTACGCCGTCGAGTGGACCGAGGACTCGGTCGAGTGGTTCGTCGACGACGTGTCCTACGCGCTGCAGGAACGCGCCGATCTGCCCGGCGGGGCGACGTGGGTGCTCGACGAGACCCGCCCGCAGGGAATCTTGCTGAACCTCGCCATCGGCGGGGACTGGGCGGGCCCTCCGGATGGATCCACGGACTTCCCGGCGACCATGCTCATCGACTGGGTGCGGGTCCTCGCCCCCGAGGAGGCCTGACGTGGCCACGCCGGCGATCCGCGAAGTCCTGACCGGGACCGCCTACGACGGCAGCACCAGCACGGTCACCATCACCACCGACGGCGCGCAGGTCGGCGATCTGTTGGTGCTGTTCTACGGCACCGACTACACCTCGTCCGCCCTCGCGGATCACGTCACACCGACCGGCACAGCGGGCACCTGGACGCGGCGCACCGCCGCGGTGGCCCGCACTGCGCAGATGCCGATCCTGTCGGTCTGGACGCGCCCGGTCACGGTCACCGGTACCCAGGTCACGATCACCTCGGCCGGCAACGACGCGGGGGTGTACGCGCACCTCTACGCCCTGGCCGGCGCAGACACCACCTCGCCGGTCACGGGCGGCCTCGCGAGCATCGTCACCACCCCGACGACCACCTGGGCCGCCCCGTCGGTCACGGTCAACTCCGGGGATCTGCTGCTGTGCGGCTGGCAGAGCCAGTACGAGAACGTCACCGCCCCCACGGTGCCCACCCCTGCCATGTCCGACCCGATCACCACGGTCAACAACGACAGTGCGGGTGCACTGCGCACCGCGCGTCAGACCATCACCGCTGGTGGCGCCTCCGGCACCCGCGTGGCCACCGGCCCGAGCGACACGTACGCGGCCGCATCGATCGCGGTCAAGGGCGTGGGGGGCGCAGTCGGGCCCGAACCCGCCCGGATGTTCCTCGCCTACGGCTGACCCAGCACGAAACGAGGAGGCCCGCCTAGGTGGACGCGGTCATCACCACGCTCATCGGGGCAGCCCCACAACTCGGCGGCGCCGGGATCCTGATCGTCATCATCGGGTTGCTGCTCCGCCGCGAAACCCAGGACCGGGCGGACTACCGCACCAGCCTCACCGAGCTGTCCACCCGGCACGCCGCCGAGCTGGCGCGCATCAACGAAGCACACGACGCGGAGCTCGCCGAGCTGCGCCGTGAGCTGGCCGGGCTCCGTGGCCAGGTCACCGAACTGCACGACTTGTTGGATGCCGAAAGATCTCGGCGCCGCGCAGCGGAGGACAACCCCATGGGTGGGCGACACCGGCCGGACCAGCCATGGCAGTGAACCGGCACCGGTTGAAGGTGTGGCCCCGTTCCCGGCTGCTGATGTTGGTCATCGCCGCCGCCGCAGTGGTGTTCCTTGCCGGGAGTGTGTTGTGGGCGCAATCTGCCCAGCAGGAGGCCCAGATCGAGACTGGGGTGGTCACCGAGCAACGCGACCAGGTCGCCGAGCAGCGCGACGCCACCGCCGCCCAGGCCGCCTCCCTGGCTGAGCAGATCAAAGTCGCCTGCCGGGACGAGACGCTCGCCGGGCCGGTGTGCGAGCAGGCCGCCGCCGTGGCTGCGACTCCGGTGCCACCGGTGCCCGGTCCGGTCGGTCCTGCCGGTCCGCCGCCGACAGCGGAGGAGATCAGTGCCGCCGTTGCCAGCTACCTCGAGACCAACCCCCCGCCGGCCGGGAGGGCCCCGACGGCCGCCGAGGTAGCCGCCGCGGTCGCAGGCTTCCTGACCGCCAACCCGCCGTCACCGGGTCGCCCCCCGACCGCCGCAGAGATCGCCGCCGCGGTCCAAACCTGGTACGACGCCCACCCGCCGGCACCGGGGGAGGACGGCAGCGACGGAGCGCCCGGCCGGCCACCCACCGACGCGGAGATTCAGGCCGCCGTCTCGGCTTGGCTCGCGGCGAATCCTCCGGCGGCCGGACCGAAGGGCGACAAGGGCGAGGACGGGGCGGACTCGACCGTGCCCGGTCCCGCTGGTCCGCCCGGACCGACCTGCCCGCCCGGGACGTCGCTCGCCGACGTCGAGTTCGCGAGCGGCGAGACCGGCCTCGGCTGCGTCGACACCCCGGCCGCACCTGACCCGCCGGCCGAAGACGAGGGCGGGCTACTCGACCCGCCCTGACACATCACCTCAAGGGGAGACCTGTGAAGAAGACTCTCGTGCCCGCCGCCGTGGCGGCCCTGTTCGTCGTTATGACAAGCTCGTCGCTCGCGTGGGCGCAGGAGACTGGCCCGGACACCGAGGCGTGTGCCGTGGCTCAGGCCAACCTCGACGCCGTTCCCGAGCCCGTCGGCGTGCCTTCGGACCTGGAGCAGAAGGACGCCCAGGCGCGCGAGGCGCACAATGAGGCGCGAGCTAAGTACTTCGCCCTGGGCGAGAACCTGCCTGAGCCGACGAACGAGGAAGGGCTGCGGCTGAACGACCGCCGCGACGACCCGGACGTCGTGGCCGACCTCGACCTGCTCGACAACATCCTCGACCGCCAGGACGCGATCGTCGAGGTGCTGGCGAAGAAGGCGCCCGCCGACGCGGCTGCCAAGGAACTCGCCGACGACCAGGCGCGCTTCGCTGCTGAGCAAGAGGCCGTCGAGGACGCCACGGAGGAGCGCGACGGCTCCTGTGCGCCGCCCACCACGGAGAACCCGGTCCCGCCCGTCGAGGACGACGACACCTCCGGCCTGAACCCGGAGTACGACTGCCGCGACTTCCCGCTGACCGACGGCACCACCGCCCAGGACATCCTGAACGGCGACCTGTCGGACCCGCACAAGCTGGACCTCGACTCCGACAACATCGCTTGCGAGACCTCGGAGAACCACGCGGGCAGCGACTCCGACGGTGACGGTGTCATCGACAACCGCGGCGGCGTGGTCGAGGAGGACTCACTCGACGACACCAGCACTGGCACCTCGGGTGACGTCGTCGTCCCGCAGGGTGGCGTCGCGACCGGTGGCGGTCCGGCTTGATCCGGCTGCCCCCCCTGATCGTTGGGGTGCTGCTGCTCGCAGGATGTTCGGTGGTGGCGCCAGATGCGTCACCACCGGCTGGGGCATCCTCGGTCAGCAGCACTCCAGCCCCTGTCGCGGTGTCGGAGCCGTGGGCGATCACCATCCCGAAGATCGACGCATCGTCCACCCTGGTGCCGCTCGGGCTGACCGAGCGGCGCGAGCTTGAGGTGCCGCCCGTGGACCAACCGTTGCAGGCCGGCTACTACGCCGGCGAGAACACAGCGGACGTCGGCGACGAGGTCCTGCCGGGCGAACAAGGCTCGGCTGTCGTGGCCGGGCATGTCGACGGCACCGGCCCGGACGGCCGCAAGGGCTTCCCCGGCGTCTTCGCCCGCCTCGGCGAACTCGGGCCGGGTGATGACGTACTCATCGACCAGGCCGATGGCGGGCAGCTCCGCTTCGTCGTCGAACGGGTCGGTGAGTACGACAAGGACTCGTTCCCGTCCGCCGACGTCTACCAGGTAGCTGACCAGCCGCGCCTGAACTTGGTGACCTGCTCTGGGCCTTTCGACCGCAACGCCGGGCACTACGAGCGGAACACGGTGATCTTCGCGGTGTTGGCGTGAAGTGCGCGTCGTGTCGGCATCGGCGCGGCGAGCACGACTACCCCCGCCCCGGACATGCCTGCCGGCGGTGCATGTGCCCGTCGTGGTTCGCCCCGATGTGGTGGCTCGGCCTCGCGGCCCTCAACGACCGGCTGGCCCGACGTGTGTGGAGGACTGATGCTGCGACGACCCCAACGCCTCCCCGGCCAGGCCCGTCTGGACCGGTGCCGGGAGGAAGCCCGGTTTTGGAGGAATTACGCCCTGCTGTACCGCTTCGGGGTCCCAGTGGATCGGGTCGCGGAGCAGACAGCGCGGGTCGCCTCCCGGATCCCCACGCAGCGCCGCCCTGTCGACCTGCGCCCCGCACCGACCGGTATCCCAGCCCGCCCGAACACCCGGTGGGGGAGCAGGAGCGACAGGTGAGCTGGATTCTGGACCGTCTCGCGTGGCTGCACGCCCCATGGACGGACCTCTCCGACGTGCAGGCCGAACTGGCCCGGCACGAGATGGAACTACTAGCACTGAGGAGTGCCATGTCTTCCGCAGAGAACCTCGCCTACGAGCGCGCAGCGCAGCTCGTCGGCCTCATCAAGGCCGAGTTCGTGTCCCTGCGCGAGCAGCTCGACGCGTCCGCCCAGGCCCTCGAAGGCGACGCACAGGCTGATGCCGACCGGCTGAACGGGCTGCTCGACGAGCTGGCCACCGTGGTTCCGGCCGAGGTGCCGGAGGTGCCGACGCCCGCCCCGGGTGAGCCGGCCGAGCTCCCTTCCGAGCCGGTCGACGGCGACCAGCCCGCCTGATGGCCGTAGTCATCGCCCAGCCGGGCGACAAGACCGCCGCGCTCGCGGAGCTGTGGCAGCTGCGGGACGTGCTCGCCGACGTGGATGACACGGCGGCCGCGCAGGTCCACGCGCTGTACAACCAGCTCGTCGTGGACGCGGCCTGATCGGAGCCGCCGAGCACTGCTCCCCGGTGCTCGGCGGCTCCACCACTTCAGCTGTCGGAAGAGGCCAGCGCGGCGGAGACGAGCCGTCGGACGGCCTCGGCCCGGGATACACCCTGCTCGGCCGCCCAGGCATCAAGCTTGGGGAGGACGTCGCCGAGCCGGAGCAGCACGGCGCCGCCGATCTCGGGGCGGCCAGGGCCGCGTTCCTCTTCGACCCGGCCAAAGTGCTCTTTGACGGCCTCGTCTTCCCCGTTGCGGGTCAGCCAGTCGCGGGCCTCGTCGGTGTCGGTGTAGTGGTAGCGGTCCTGCTCGTCGACCCACGAGGAGAAGTGCCGCAGTACCCATCGCCCCTGCGCGGTCCGGTAGAGGCCTTGGCCTGAGTTGCGGGTGCGGGTGTTGACGTCGACGCGCTGCTCGCCGTCCCAGTAGGTGTCCGCCTTCCAGTAGGTGGCCTTGGCCTCGTCGAACCAGCCGTCGTTCTCGGCGGTCTCGGGGTTGGTGACGTAGATGCGGGTCATCGTGTGCTCCTTGCTCAGAACCAGGGGCTGGTGGTCGCGCGGCTGGGCTGCTGAATCCACTTGGCCATCAGGGCCTTGTCGGCGAGGTCAGCGGCGATGCCGCGGGCGATTCGGGCGGCGGGCTTCTCGGTGCCGTCGGTCTTGACGTCGGTGATGGTGCCGTCGGCCTCGAACCGCTGGTGCGCGCCGCTCGGGTGCTCGGTGGAGGGGGCGGAAGGGCCCTGGCCCGGCGCCAAGTTAGCCATGTAGTAGGTGCGCTGCTCGCGGACTGCGGCCTGCAGGGCCGCGACCTGGGCGGCGAGTGGGTCGGCGTGGTCGAGGGGGAGCTGCGTGGCGGCCTGGGCGACGGCGGCGAGGTCGTTCATGTTGTCCTCCTAGTGCCTTACTCGATATCGGCAATCTACTGCTACATGCGCCAGGTCGTCAATAGACGACATCGCTTATCCTGAGGAGGCCGCGTGCCCTGGGTTGAAGACCCGATCGGCGAGCACGTCCCGGACCCCCTGAGCCCGTCGGGCTGGCGGTGGCGGCGCTACGACGAGCAGCCACCCACTTCGATGCTGCCGATCGTCACCCCCGCCGAGGGGCGCACCGTCCGCTACGGCGACCACGAAGACCACGTCCTGCCCGTGCAGCCGCCCGAGCACCCGGGCGGGGACTGGGCCAACCCCAACGCCTACCTGTCGTACGACGACGTCGACTCCCGCGGCATCATCGACACCGGAGCGCCCTGACGTGGCCGTCACAAGCCAGAACGGCTGGCAGGCGAACGACCGCTCCTGCATCGCCTCCTACCAGCTGCCCGGTGGGAAGGTCGCGCTCCGCAAAGGCGACGTGTCCGTCGTGCTGCTGTGGGTCGCGAACCGCTTCCACGCGACCGTGGAGCCGCTCGTCTGGCCCGGGAACTGGGGCTACGCGGAGCGGCCAATCCGCGGCTCGTCCACGACGCTGTCCAACCACGCGTCCGGGACCGCCCTCGACTTCAACGCCCCCGAACACCCCCTCGGGAAACGCGGCACCTTCACCGCCGACCAGGTGGCCGCCATCCGCACGATCCTCGCGTTCTGCGAAGGCGTCGTCCGCTGGGGCGGCGACTACACCAGCCGCGCCGACGAGATGCACTTCGAGGTCAACGCCGGAGCAGCAGACGTCCGCCGCGTTGCCGACAAGATCCGAGGCGGAACGTCCGCCGCCCCCCAGGAGGACGAATTGAGCCAACAGCAGGTCGACCACATCATCAGCGTGTTCCGCCGCGATCTCGGCTTCGCGAGAGACCAGATCCTCACGAGGCTGGGTGTGCACAACCCGCCCAACGCGCCCGCGAAGCTCGCCCCCGAGCAGCTCGCCGGCATCGACCCCGCCCGCCGCGTAGACGTCGGCTGGGCCCGCGACCAGCTCATCCAAGAGCTCGCCGAGCAGCGCGTCCTCATCGAGGCCATCGCCGAAAAGGTCGGCCTCCAGTTCGAGGACACCCCGAACACCCCCGGAACGCCGTGATGGGGAGCTACGCGACAGTGGTCTGCTGCACTGATACGGTCCTCCTGCGGGTCAGCATCTTGCTGATGTGGGATTGACTGATCCCTAGCTGACGGGCGATCCCCCGCTGGGACATGCCCCGGTCGGCAAGCAGGAAGACCGACTCCGTCCACTTGGAATCGTAGAGGCGATTCGCGTCGGCGACCGCCCGGATTTTTTCACACTCCCGGCAAAGCCGGATTTGGCCGCCGTGACCTCGACGGGATCGCTTCCAGCGGGTGTTCTCTGAGGTCCATCGGTGGCCACGCTGGCACGTCCGGCGCTCTCGTGCGGACCGACGAACGTTGGCCGAACTGGTAGTTGGCGCCAGGTGCATCGGGTTGACGCATCTCCGGTGAGGGCACGAGTCCCCGCCGCGGCACTCGTCAGCTCGGTGGCAGAGGTGGTCAAGCACCTCGCTAGGGTCCAAGGACCGAACCATCGCTGCGTATACCAGGCGATGCGCGAGGTTTGTCGTCCCGTTCCTTCGCTGGCCAGGTGCGTGGCCGTACCCGGCCTTAGTGACGCCCCCTGGCCACACCCAGCACCTGGATAGATCGCTGGTGTCGATCAGCGCGAACAACTCGTCGAAGGTACGCTTACCCACGTCGACCCCTCCCGGTCGGCCACGCCCCGAACCTGTTCCCGCAGGTGTCGGGGCTTCTTTATTGCCCTCGTAAGCATATCAAGAGGGGATCACAAATGGGTGACCATAGTCGGGTCGTCGACCCGGACCCGAGTAACCACGAAGGGGAGAACCACATGTCCGAGCCCAACGGCTTCGCCGACCACGCCGAACCCGCGGCCCCGGTCGAGTCGAAGGTGAAGTGGGGTGCGCTCGCCGCCTACCTCGGCGGTGTCGCCGCCCTCGCGGTCGTCAACGCCGTCACCGGCAACGACAACCAGCTCCTCATCGCCGCCCTGCCCGACGCGATCGAGCCGTTCGTGTTGCCGGCCATCCCGGCGGTCCTGTCGGCGATCGGCGGGTTCTTCGCGAAGCACACCCCCCGCCCGGACCTGGGGGTCTGATGTTCCCGATCCTGGCGATCGTGTGCTTCCTGCTCGTGGTGTTGCGCGCACCCATCGACCTGGACTTGACGAACCTCGGGCTCGTGTTCGTGGCCGCGTGGTGCCTGGTCGGTAACTGGCCCATCGGAGGCCGCCTACCCCGATAGCTCGCCCGGCCCCAGGTTCCCCGTCTTGGGCTGGGCAGCGAGACGCCCCCCGTTCCAGCCTCGTGCTGGGGCGGGGGGCGTTTTCGCGTTGGGTTAGAAGACCGGTCAACCGCCCTTCAGCGCGGCACGGAAATCGGCGGCCCACTTGTCGACCGGCAGCGGGAGCGGCTCTTCTCGCCCCACGTCGCGGGCTCCCCAGCACGGATGCTCCGGAGCGTGCGGGGACAAGACGCACAGGTCGTCCGCGTTCCCGTCGACCGGCTTCAAGCAGCGGCCAGGGTTGCGGACCGCGCTGAGGAGCACAGCCCACGTCCCGTCCAGGCCGTTGCGCTCCAAGTAACCGGCGAACTCCCGGACCGGGCAGCCGACCGCCTGCCAGAGATCCAAGGTCAGGTACTGAAAGCCCCCACCCTCAGTCATGGTCATCTCCTCTACCTCACCAGTCGAAGTACTTGTCGTAGCTGCCTTCGCCGCCGGTCGGCGCCGGCTCCTCCCAACTCACGGGGTGACCCACCCAGTAGAAGGGCGCGGGCGCGGTCCGCTCACCGTTCGGGTCCAGCACATCCCGGATTTCGACGCACACGGCGGCCGGGATCACCTCATCATGCAAATCCAGGCCGAGGTGCTCCGACAGCAGCCACTGCACGTCGTCGGGCTGCAGCATGCCCAGATCCTCGGCCAAGTCCTGCGCGGTCATCCCCTCAGCCACGGGAGGTCCCCCGCAAGCGTCGGTAGTCGAAGGCCGCCCACAGCAGCGCCACCGCCGCCACCAGGACGGACCCGAAGACGATCCAAGCAGCTGACCAGTCGCTCCCACTCTGGATGGCGTTGATCCCCACGCCGATCAGGCCTGCCGTGTAGCCGACGGGCGCCATCACAGCACCGATGAACTCGCCGGGGTGGGGGACCCAGCCCTTGAACGCCAGAGCGTGGAGGCCGATGAGCGTCATCGCTGCGGGCCCGGCGAGGAGCAGGAGCGGCACCCACAGGGGTGAAAGCAGTACGGCTGCGGCCACCAGGGCAATGTCTCGGGCCCTGGAGCCCCCGTCCACGGTCACGGCGTCTCCTCCTCGTCCGGTGCCCACTCCGACCGCCATATCCTGCGCGGTCATCCCCTCAGCCACGGCCAGTACCACCGATCCCACTTCCCGGCCTTGCTGTGCTGGGTGTCCAGCGTGAGGGTGAGCCGGTATCGACGTCCACAGTCGCAGCGCCAGATCGCGCCGTGCCCGACGTCCATCCTCGGCATCTCGCAGTAGTGCGTGGTCTGGCGTCCAGCTCGTACGAGACGTCCTCCGCCCTGCTTCCAGCCGTGCTCGTGCAGCCAACGTCGGTCTGTATCGGCGAGCGCGCGGATGAAGACCTCGGCCTCTTCGGCGGTCATCTTCTCGTCAGCCACGGTTCTCCTCCTCGTCCGGCGCCCACTCCGACCGCCAACCCGGCCTCCCGCGGTACACGGACGCGAGCAGACGCACCGTCGGGCACGGCCACGCGACACCGATGTGGCCGCTGCTGTTGATGGGGTAGCCGACGCAAGTCGAGCAGTACCTGCCGTCGTCGTTCTGCTCGCCAGTCCACGGCAGGTGCAGTTCGAGGATGCGGCGTTTCGCGGCCACCTCGGCGAGCACCCGCGCCGGATCATGACGGGCGATGTGGGCGGCCTGCTCCTCGCTGCGGACACCTCCACCCTCATAGCCAGGGCCGGCCACTTCAACGCCAGCTTGATCCTCAATGACGAAGGACCCCGTCCACCCACTGTCCTCACCACGGATCCAGCGAAGCCCCCCGGCGGCCTGCGCCACCCGCTCGTCCTCGGCCACCTGCTCGCGCAGCCAGGCCACCAGCTCGTCGGTCACGTCTTCGATCCTTCCGCACGCAGCTTCAACGTGGCCAGCGCGGCAGCGTAAAGCGTGCATCCAATGGACCGACACCGCGCACACCGACCTTTCCCGTCCGGCCGGTGCTCCCGCAGCAGCTTCTCCGGGTCACCCTGCCTGTCGATGAGGCGCACCAGGTCACCTGACACCCTCGCCTCTGGTTCCGCCATGACGGTCCTTCCCATTGCGTTGAGCAGGTGATTCCTGCGGATCGGGTTGGCCGCTGTCGGACCGCGGCCGCATACTCGGTGTTATGGCGGAGACGGCACTCATCCCGGCCTGGGTCGCGCCGGCGGCCCGGGAGGTCGCCGACTGCCTGTGGATCGCCCACGCCTGCGCCGAAGAGGCCGGCCCCGGGTCGCGGTGGGCGCAGATCGTCGCGGTCATGCAGTGGGCCACCGACGGCGACGCAACCCGCGACGACGCGGTCGACATGCTCCTGGCCTCCGACGGCGCCGCCTACACCACCGTGGTGTGGCTCCTCGGCCGCGGCCCAGCCCCGTTGCGGCTGCCGCGCCGCAACCCCGACGGCACCACCCTCACCGAAACCCAGCTGTACGCCGAGTACATGCACGGTCTGACCGGGCTGCCGGAGCAGCGGCGTGACGCCGAGACGCGGGCTAGGAAGGACGCCGGCCACTACCGGCGTCTGGCTGCGCTGGTGCCGCACTAGCGTCCCCTCACACGCGCGGCACCAGCATCTTCATCGGCGGCTGGGATCCACGCTGGCGGCTCATCCCGCTGTGAAGGGATCAACAGACCCGGTACAGATCGTCGCCGCTCGAGCTCATCCCGGGGGACGCGAGAGTTCCCGTACCCACGGCCGCCGTCGTACCTCTGCCAAATCGGGTCTGCGGCGATCTCCTTCCCGGAGTCTCGCATCTGCTCCTGATGCTCTCGCCGCGCCCGAGAGATCTCCGCACCCAGGCGGGCTGCCACCACGTACTGGTCGTTCGGCGGCAGTTTCGACAGCTCCGCCGCCAGCTCAGCTGGATCCATGTCGAGCACCGCCCGCCGCAGCGGTGCCGGGATGTGGCGTGGCTTCACGACCGCTCCCTCACCATCGCCAGCTCGTCGGCCTGCTCAGGTGCGGCGAGCCACTGCTGCTGCCGCACCCCGGCCTCTTCGTCCTCGCGGAGCTGGTCCGCCTGTTCGCGGGCCTCGATCTCCAGCAGCGTCTCCCTGGCGCGGGCCACCGCCTCCGCTGTGGTGTCGGCGTCGGGGACCTCGCGGCGCACACGGGGGTCGTGCTCCGTCGGGTCCGCCACGGCGACGTCGCGGAGGTCGGGCACGTTCGTCTCCGGCGACACCGCAGCAACCGGCTCGTCGGTGTTCTCGTCGACCAGGTCGACCTCTGCGATCGGCCGCACCTCATCGCCGGCGACACGGTCCTGCGCTTCGGCGGCCAGCCACTCCGCCGCTGTCGTCTTGTCCGCCGGGTTCACCAGATCCACACCCCGCCGGCCCAGCTCGGCCTTCGACCGCTCCCCGCGGTCCCGGGTGCCCGCCGTGTGTAGATACCACCGGGTGCGGGCCTTGTCGGCTTCGTCGAGGTCGAGGGCGCGCTGCTCAAGCTCGTCGGCTTCCCGCTCCGCCTTCTCCGCCGCGCCGAGGAGGTCGACCTTCTCGTCGCCGTCGAGGGTGTCGGCGCGTGCCTTCCACAGCCCGGAGTCGGTGCGCTTCGCGGCGACCGTCTCACTGGTGGTGGCGAGCTCGTCGGCGACGAACCGCGGAGCCAACGTCTGCTCCCGATCCCACGCAGCGGCGCGCACCAGCAGCTGACCGGTGGTGAGCATCGCCTCCTCCGGCCCCACATCCGGCAGGTCGAGGGCTGCGTGCGCGGTCGCCCACACGGCGTGCTTCTCCGCCAGACCCGCCGGGGGAGCAGCCCCGAGGGGGTCCTGCTCGTCGGTGTGCTCCATGTTCTCGCGGTGCGCGGCAGCCCAGCTGGCCCGGGATTCCCACTCGGCGCGGCGCAGCGGATCCTCCGGCACCGGCCCGAGCGTCTCCAGGGCCCACTTCGGCTGTTCCTCCGCGGTGCGCGCACCCAGCTCATGGCGGCGCTCATCGGCTGCGTCGGCCCGGGCCTCCAACCAGCCCTGCCACCGCTCCGACACCCCAGCCGGGATGAGGTCCCGGTACGAGGAGATCTGCGGGACCTTCTCGTTGAGGGTGTTGCGGATCCGGGCGTGCAGTACCCGCCCCACCGACGTCGCCCCCGTCAGAGACTTTCCGTCCAACGCCTCGTGCAGCACCTGCTCGGGGTTGCGGCCGGACACCTCGACGTAGCGGAGCAGCCGATCCACCGACCCCATCGCCTGATCCGCTGCGAGGGCCTCCCGCTGCTCCACAGTGATCGCACCGGTGGCCGCCAGCCGGTCCAGGGCCCGCGAGGTGGAGCCGGCGCGGACCTCGGCGATCCCCGCCAACAGGCGGTCCACCTGCCGCAGCGTTGACACCTCGTCTTCGCCGGCCTGGGCCTGCTCGGCGAGCGCCCCCCGCTCGGCCTCGACCCGCTCCAACCGGTCCGCCAGGACAGCCTTCGCCGTGCGCGCCTCCACGTCCTGCGCCTCACCCACCGGCGCATCCGAGGCAAGCGGCTGGGTCGTCACCCACGCGGTGTTCGCTTCACGGCCGCGGGTCATGCCGACGTAGCTGCCGGTCAGGTCATGCCCGGTGTCGACGGTGCGGCCCTGCGCCGCGTGCAGCGTGGACGCGTAGGCGAGGGACAGGTGCTCGGCCACATACGAGGCCGGCAAGGTGACCTCGACGCCCTTCCCGGTCTCCACCCGCAGCCCACCATCCGGGAGCGCGTCGAGGACCCGGTACGTCTGCCGGTTCACCACCGGCACCTCGAGACCCCAGTTGTTGCGCCGCGCCTGCACAAGGTCCCCGACCCCGGCGAGGTTGCCATCCCGACCGAGCGCCACACCGTCCTCGGCGACCCGCCCGAGGCGGACGAGCTCAGCGCGCATGGCCCCGGACAGGCGACCGGCCTGCTCGTTCGAGGACACCATCAACAGCGACTGCTTCCCCGCGAGGGTGTCGGCCAGCCACGCCCTACCGGCGTCCGCTTCCGCCTCCTCCGCGGTCCCGCACGAGCGGAGCCGGCCGTGCTTGTCGTAGTCGTCCAGCACCGACACGTCCCCGTCACGCAGCCGCAGCGACGCCTCCCGTTCCCACTCCTGCTGGAACCGGCGAACCTCCGTCAGCTCATACCGGCGTGCGGCCGCGCCGACGTCGGCGAGCGCTCCACCCGGCCCGACCGCGGCCAACTGCAATGGATCCCCGACGAGCAGCAACTTCGCGTTAGCTGCCTCGCAGCGGCGGGCGATGTCGGCGACGTCCTGGGTGGATGCCATCCCCGCCTCGTCCACCACGACGAGGTCACCGTCACGCAGCTGCCACGTCGGCGACGTCTCCACGCTGGCGCGCCACTTCTCGAAGTTGAACGCCGTCACACCCTCATCGACCATCACATCGGCCGCGGTCTGGGAGGCGGTCAGGCCGATGGTGCGTCGCCCGTACTGCGCCCACACCTCGGCCAGCGTCCCGACAGTGAACGACTTCCCCGTCCCCGCCGCCGCGTCGAGCACCTCAACGCACGCACCAGAGGTCGCCACCCCACGCACCGCGGCGGCCTGGTCGACGCCCAGCTCGACACCAGCCGCCGCGAACCGCCGGGTGACCAGCGCAACCTGCGCGTCGGTCAGCTGCGCCGCACCTGTACGCACGGCGGCCCGCTCGAGGAGGCGGTCGTCGACCATCTGCCCGGAGGTGGCGTACTTCGCGGACCCCGGACGTTGGAACGCCGACAGGCCGTTCCGGAGCTGGAACTCCGACGGCAACCCGGCCGCATCCTCAGCCGCCACCACAACCGTCGCCTCGGCGAGAGCTTTGTCGGCGAGCCCCTCCAACAAGGGACGGATCCGGCCGGCAGGCAGGTCGAGGTTCGCCGGCAACGCCGACGACACCGCGAAGATCAGATCGGAACGGGTCCACGTCGCCTGGTTCTCACCCACCGCGTCCAGCGCGCGGGCGACCACCTGCGACGGCGACCACTCGTCAGCCGGGCCAGCGTCACGGGCGGCCAGGAAGTCGTGGGCGACCTTCTCCAGCCCCCCAGCGATCGCACCGCGGGCCTCACGTTCCCACCTGTCCAGCCGCTCCTCGTTCGTCTCCCCGTCATGAGACTTCGCCTTCCTGGTGAGCAGGGTGGCCTGCTCCCGCAGGTACTTCTGCTCATGCACCGACGCCTCACGGCCGTGGCGCTGCTCGTACTCGGCGATCAACTCAGCGGCCTTCGCCGTCACCGCCCGCCGCCGTGACGAGAACAGGTCCCGTACGTCGCGGTCGACCCCGACGATCTCGCGGGACTTTCCGTCCGCGCTGGCCTCGAAGCGCGCGGAGAACGTGGCGGCCAGCTCCGCCTCAACAACCCGCTCGCCCACGGCGGCGGCGGACATGCGATGCAGCTTCAAGGCGCGTTCGTCGACACCGACCCACTCGCCGTCGGCGCGCCGGATCTTGTTGAGGATGGCCTGGTGCACGTGCAGCTGCGGGTCCCGGTCACGGGAGTCGTGCTGCAGGAACTGGGCCACCACGAACTGGTTGGCGTCGCCCCACCGGTTCGCGCCGCCGCCGTGCTTCCCAACCCGGGCGTACCCGGCGACCTCCTCCAGGTAGTCGATGCTGGCGCGGGCACCGGCCATGACGGCCTGTTCGACGGCCTTGTTCATGGCCGCCCACGACTCGGCTTCCTCGAGCTTGCCGGCGGCCCGGGCTTCGTTGGCGGCCCGTTCGAACGCCACCGACAGCACGGTGATGCTCTTGCTGGGGGAGAACGTCATGTCGAAGAACGCGACCGGCTGACGGGCCTCCCGCTCCGCGTACGCCAGGAGCTCCGCCCGCCGTTCCGGTGTGGCGTCGGGTTCCCGCTCGACCGCCGCCCGGTACAGCTCGTCGGAGGTCTTGTAGTGCTTGTGTGGGCGACCCAGGGTGCGGGCGTCCACCCACCGCTCCCGGGTGTGGGTGGCCTCGTCGCGGGGGTCGAGCAGGCGGGCGTAGACGGCCTCCATCAGGTCGGAGTCGACTACACCCGCCAGCCCGAGCGCGTGGGCGCCCTGCCCGTACCAGAGGCCGGGTGGCTCACCCGCCGCGACGGCGCCGGAGTAGTAGCCCTCCCGACCACCCGCCACCGGGCCGGTCAAGTACGAAACGGAGTAACCCTTCGCGAAACCCAGCATCGGCTCAGCGACCCCTGGCGCGGGCGGCCATCCGCTCCGGGGCGGGCGCCACCCACTCCCATGGCGTCACCGCCGACATCAACCCGGCGAACGCCTCCCGGGCGAGCTGCACCGCCTTATCGGTGCGCGCACCCACCGGGGCGGTCATCGCCCCCCACGTCCCCGACTGCGGGATGCCATGGTGCTTGTAGTCGCTCACCGGGCCCACCCGTCGTCCTGGCTGGTCCTGTAGGCGCCGTCCCAAACGGTGACGTCCCGGAGCCTGCTGGCGTGGTCCTTCATCTCTTCGGCCTTCTGCAGCCAGCGTTCGGCCTCGTCGGTTCCCCGGTCGTGCCGGCCTGCGAGGTTCCGGTAGAACGCGGAGGCTTCGGTGAACTCGTCCATCTGCCCGCCATACAGTTCCTCCCGGGAAGGGACGAACGGTCGTGGCTCCTTCTCGCTCATCGGGCCCACCCCTGTGCCTGCTCCCGCGTGTCCTGCGTCGCGTCCCAGGCCCGGTCGGTCTCGTCGAAGTGGGCTTCGAGCTCGGCGACGCGGAGGATGTTCTGCATGGCCTGCTCCTGCCGCTCGGTGCGCTCAGGGAGGCTGGTGAGCCGGTCGAACGTCCGGCGGTCGCGTGAGGCCTGCGCGTCTCGTTCGGCGTAGGCCTGCTCAACCTCGGCCTGGATCCGCGCCCGGTCGCTCTTCTCCTGGGGGGCGCGCCAGATCTGGTTGAGGGAGTGCTCGTTCGCGCTGCTCATCGGGCCCACCCGTCGTTCCTGGCGGCCGACTGCTGTGCGCCGTCCCACACCCAGACCTCAGGAGAGTCGATGAAGGCGGCGCACAGGTAGCCGTAGTCGCTCATGGGCGCGAGCTGCTCCACAGGAACCTCCTGCGCCCCGGCTCGGTGCGAGTCAACGGCGGCCCTGACCTCGTCCATGTCGGCGCCGTGGTCGAAGGTGGTGTCTCCGCCGCTCCGTGCGGCGACGGCCTCGTCGTACTGGGTCATTTGATCTTCCTTCGCTGCTGTTCACACCATCGGATCGGAGGATGCTTACGGTGTGGACTGCTTGATTCGGGCTTGTGGTGATCTTGTGTGAGTGGTGATCGTGCTGAGATGTGGATCTAGATAGGACTGAATGGACTAGCTGAACTCGGAAATGGACTAGTGCACAGGGGGGTGGAGCTTCGCGTCGTCGTACGCCTGCGCATCCGCGATCTGCTCAGCTGACGGCTCCGGCGGAAGACCCTGCGACGTCCACGCAGCCGCGACAGCGCGCATGTGCCCTGCCAGCGGCGCAGCCACCGGAGAACAAGCCGCCGCGCCACCAGGCCGGTGCTTGCCCAGGTCACACGAGCCCAACGCCTTCTGGATGCGCTCCACGACACGAGGCCGCTGCTGGTCGTGCCACATACCGGCGTGCGCCCCCCACACGCGGGCCGCGTAGGCGTCGGCGTGCGCGGTCCGCAGCCACCACAGCTCCTCGATCACCCAGGGATGCCACGCCCAGCACGGCGGGAGCTGCACCCCCGGGTAGCGCAGGTAGACGGCGTCCAACCACTGCACGAGGTCTTCGAGGAGCGCCTCGGCCTTGTCGGGGTCGGACAGCAGCAGCCACGACGCGGCCGGGCGGGTGTCGTCGATCCCCCGGAGGCGGTCGATCACCCGCCCCAACGTTTCCCCGAGATCCCCGACGGCCTGGTCGAGTTCGCCCACCCGCTCCACCGTGGGCTCCCACTCGCCCACCCGGTGGGTGAGGCGGTCGATCTCCCGGGCGAGCGCACCAACGTCGGGTGTCGGGTCAGTGGGCGACATCGGTCAGCTCCCGTGGGTGGGCGAGCACCGGGTGGGTGGGCGCGGTGGGTGTGGGTGCCGGGTGGGCGACCACGTGGGTGGGCGACAGAGCGGGCGCCCAGGGGGTGAACCCGCGGCGCTTCCACACCGGGTGCACCCACCCGACGGCGGGTGGCATGTCGGAGAACACGACCACCCGGAACGGTGGGAGGCTCGCGATCTGGGCGGGCGCCAGGACGGGTGTCTTCCGCACCGAGGTGGAGGTGACCTTGCCGTCGCCGCCGCGGGTCTTCACGACCTCGTCACGGTCACCGGCGAGGGAGGCCCACGCGTTGAGGTCGTCGGGGTCCTTCGTGCCGCCGTAGAGCATGACCGAGCCCGCGTTGTTGAGGATCTTGGAGGCCCCGGTGCGTCCCCAGCGATCCACCAGGTCCGCTCGGGACTGGAACGCGCAGATCAGCTGAATCCCGGAGCCGCCGGAGTCACCGGACCAGTCGGGCAGCGGCACCGGCGACACCCGCGCGGCCTCGTCGAGCGCAAGCATGAGGGGCGGGTCAAGCCGCCCAGCCGGCTGCAGCGCCGCCAACCGGCGGGCCTCCCGCGCCACATACCCGGTGAACGCAGCCAGCAGCGGCGCTGTGTGCGCCTCATGCCGCCCCAGCAGGTACACCGTGCCGCGGTCGCGCAGCAGCGTGGCCACGTCGAACGGGGCCCCACCCTCGGTGGCGGCGACCGCGTCCGGGGAGGTCAGCCACCCCAACGCCGGCGTGATGGCGTTCGTGATCGACGACTGCGTTTTGTCGGTCAGCGCAACGAACTGGTTAACGTCCTCGAGGAACGCCGTCGGGTCCGGTGACCGCTTCAGCAGGGCGTTGAGCTCCGCCGAGGCGGCCGCCGGGTTCGCCACCCACCGCTGCACATCGCGCATGCTCCGACGACCGGACGGGTCGAGAGCGGCGGCGTGCAGGAACGACGCGAAGTGCCGGCGGGCCTGACCATCCCAGAACTCCCGCTCGTCCCCTTCGGCCTCGGGGATCATGTCGGCGGCCCGGGCGGTGGCAGTGGTGGGGTCCTGGCAGCCGGTGAGCGGGTTGAACGTGACGGTCGACTCCAGCTCACCGAGCCCACCCGGGTTGAACACCCACACCTCACGCCCGCCGGTCTCCCGGGCGGTGCGGGTGAGCCCGATGATTTCGGTGCGGGTGGAGGTGGTGAGGACCGCGCCGGGTGCGTCGGAGATGGCCCCGGCGAGCCACGCCGTCTTCCCCTTCCTTGGCCCGCCGATGGCGAGCACGACGTCTTCGCACGACGCCCACAGCCACATCCCACCGGAGCGGCACAGCTTCACACCGAGCTCGGTGGTGGGTGTCCGCCACCTCGCCCACCAGCCGACGTCGCGGAGGTGTGGGCGGACAGCGGCGGCCTTGCGGTGCATCGCCCACCAGGACCCGTGCCAGGCGACCTGCCACAGGGTGGCTACCCCGGAACGTCGGCGGGCGCGTTCCCCGGCGCGGGTGACGGTGCGGGCGTTCCCGGAGCGGAGCCATGCCACCCACCCGGTGACGACCCCGCCGCCCACGAGGAGGGCGGCCAGGAACGCGGTCGTGCCGTGGGCGAGGTACACCCACACGGCGAGACCCATCCCGAGCCCGGCGAGGGCGGTGACGATGAGCCTGCGGTCGACCTGGCGGGAAAGCGAACGAACTACAGCGGTGACGGCGACGGTGGCGACGACCCCGCCGGCGGCGAGCAGCAGCAGGGTGGGGTTCATGACGTCACTACCCGGAGGCTGACGAGCAGGATCGCAACCAAGCCGATAGCCATCACGACGGGCCACACTGCGAAGCCACTGAGAACGGCGGCCACGAGGCCGCCGGCAGCAGCTGCCACGTCGAGGGCGAGCGTTATGCGGCTCATCGGCCGGTGCCTGGTGAGCCGGCGCCGGTCGACGAGGTTCCCTGCTACGAGACAGACGCCCGCGGCGATTAGGGCGATGGCCGCGGGATCGGCTACGACAGAGAGGTTCATGACGCGTGTCCGTTCGTGGAGTAGGTGCGGATGAGCTGCTTCGCCTTGTGCTCGGTGACGCCCAGCTCCCGCTGCAGGCGGACCTTCCCGAGGCCCTGGTGGACGAGCTGGCGGGCCTTGTCGTGGTCGACGTCCTGCGGACGCGGGTTGGGGGTGGGCCTGCGTGGCGGCTCGGCAACAGGCACGAGCGCGACGGTGGGTGCGCTGCGCCACTGCACGGACATGCCGTTGTCCTCGAGCGCCGGCAGCTCCTCGCCGGGCTCCTCCTCGACTACCGGTGCTGGCACGTCGGCGCGACCGACGAGGACGAGCAGGTGGACCGTGCCGCCGACCACTGCCGGTGCAATGGCGCCGACGATGACGGCGGCCCACCACGGCGGTGTCACCTCGAGGGCGTGCCAGCCGGTGGCGGCGGCGTTCGCGGCCACAGTGAGGGCGAGCAGCGCCCAGGTGAGCCACCGCGCGAACCGGCGTGCGTCCTCACGGCCCCCCGGGGACAGCCACACCGCGCACGACACGGCCGCGCCGGCATCTACCGCGAGAGGGAGGAGCGGCGCCAAGCTCTCGTTGATCCGGACAGCGACTGCGAGGCTCCGCAGCGCGTCGAACGACAACACGGCAGCGGCGCCGAGGACGACCGCGAGACCGAGCATGGACAGCCAGCGGCTCATCGGTCGATCACCCGCGAGTACAGGAGCGCCCCGCCGGCGACGGCGAGCAGGACGACGAGCCCGATGACGGCGATGTGGAACCGGCCGTCGGTGTCGAGGTAGACGCGGATGACCGCGCCGGAGGCAATGGCTGCGAGCACGGTGAGCGGTACGAGCCACACCCCGGACTCGGCGGACCGGCAGCCCGCGGGGGGGAGGGGCACCGCGAGGGGCTGCGTGGCCTGCTCGGCTGGGGCCTTGGTGGGGGCGCTCACCGTGCCCGCCCCTCGTCGCCATGCTGGTCCAGCAAGCTCGACCAGTCGACCGTGTCGGATCGACGCACGGCCTCGTCTGCTGCGAGGAGCTCGGCTTGGGTGCTCCTGCGGACTTCCGCCCAGTACGCCGCGTGCGTTCGGTCGAAGTCCTGTGTCGGGCTCTGTGGGTTGTCGGGGTCGAGTTCCCGCTCGCCGGCGTCCCGCTCGGCCAGATGCAGGTTGAGCAGCCGCATGACCTGGTCATGGCGGACGGGCGGGACGGCTTCGTTGCCGCGGCCGACCCGCAGGATGCCGCGGAGGCCCTTCATCGGGTCCGCCCCTCGGCGTCGCTGTCGTGGGCTGCGAGCCAGGTGGTGAGGCCGTCGCGGATCGCTTCTGCCTCGTCGACACGCCAGTCCACCCACTGGTTGCCGTCGGGGTGTCCCAGCGTGAGGCGGACGCGGTCACCCGAGGCGCTGAGGGTGGTGGTGCCGTGGTCGGTGGTGTCGGTGCTGGGTGGGCTGACAGGATGCTGCACAGCCCCTCCTTCCTGCTGGTTCAGGGGGTGGGGTAGGCCCGGCTGGGAGGTGCGAACTCCTGGTCGGGCCGTCTTCGTGTGGACGCCTAGCCCTGTCCACATCTGGACAGTAGCGCGGATCCTCAGTACTGTCCAGATGTGGACAACCACATGGATAACCTGATCAACCATGACGAGCCGCGAGGAGCGCAACGCGTTGAAGAACTTGAGCCGGCTCCTCGCCAGCGACCTTGCGACGATCGACCAGGAGGAGCTCCTGGCAGGCGTCCGCGACGCCGAGGTGGCCTTCGACAGGTCGCCGGAGTGGAGCGGTCAGCTCCTGGCGGAACTGAAGCGGAGAGGCTGGTCGTGGCCACGTCTCGCTGCGATGACCGGGATGAAGAAGACGACCGTCATTCGTCGAGCGCAGCCGTACCGATAGACCGCCCGCACACGTACATCCGACCGCTTGCGCCGGACAGAGGCGTCGTCTACCGCCACCACGACGCGGCCGGTGTCCTGCTCTACGTCGGCTCAACGACGGTCTTGGCGATGCGCCGCCGTCAGCTCTGTCACGGGAGTTCCGCCCGCTGGTGGCGGTTCGTGGTGCGAGTCGAGCACGAGGAGCACGAGAATCGGCGCGCTGCTCTGGACGCCGAGCGAGCGGAGATCCACGCCGCGACGCCGATCTTCAACCGCAACCGGCCAGGGGGAATCGAGGAGCACGAGGCGCGGGAATTCGCGTACCTCGCGGCACACTCATGCGTCCCGGACTGGTGGGGGCCGAAGCTGCGTTCGCTCCGGAAGCTCGATCCCGTGACTCGACGAGCGCACGTGGACGTGCTGCTGTCTGGGATCGGCGTACCTGTTTGAACCGCTGGCAAGCGCCCGAGCCGAAGAGTGATCCACATACTCCACGGGTACTCCACAGATTCGGGATCGCAGCGCCACTCGCGGGCGCTCACTCGGGCTCGTTCCGGCCGAGCTCTGAGTAGGCGGCCCTGCAGGTCAGCCCGCTAATCAGCGCGTCCCGACGCGCACCCACGCTCACTACGGCTCATCGCCCGCCGAGCACTCGCAGGGTTACTGGTTCGAGTCCAGTCGGAGGAGCATA
>Ga0190275_10000249_pt1 | contig 54938 bp, 50 predicted proteins | sample Popmic550T_FD_133745 | JGI IMG/M metagenome (GOLD analysis project Ga0190275, IMG submission 133745) | Populus adjacent soil microbial communities from riparian zone of Yellowstone River, Montana, USA - 550 T | ecosystem: Environmental > Terrestrial > Soil > Riparian zone > Trees stand | place...
CCAGGAGCTGCGACCGCTGTTCGACCGCGTCGTCATCAAGGAGCTCGACCCCGACCGCGTCCGCCGGTCCGGCCTCGTCGTGCCTCCGGGAACCAACGAGCCGCCGCCCCAGCACGGGATCGTGCTGGCGGTCGGCCAGGGGCTCGACTGGTGGGAGTCGGTCGGCGTGAAGATGCCGGTCAAGCCCGGCGACCACGTCGTCTTCCCCGCGTCCGCCGGAGCCTGGATCGAGGTCGAGGAGGAGCGGCTGCTGGTCTGCCGCGTCGGCGAGCTGCTCGGCGTGCTCGACGCGGTCGATGACCCCGCGCGGGTCTGAGGCCGCGGCCGATGCGCCTGCTGTTCGTCTGTCTCGGCAACATCTGCCGCTCACCCACCGCCGAGGGCGTGATGCGTCACCTGCTGGCCGAGGAGGGCTTGGTCGAAGCGGTCGAGATCGACAGCGCCGGGACCGGCGACTGGCACGTCGGCCACGCGCCCGACCACCGCTCCACCGGCGCCGCCGCCGGCCGCGGGATAGAGCTGACCGGCCAGGCGCGCCAGGTGACGGCCAAGGACTTCGACTCCTACGACCTGATCCTCGCGATGGACCGATCCAACCACGAAGATCTGCTCGCGCTCGCGCCCAACGAGGACGCGCGCGAGCGGGTCCGCCTGCTGCGCGAATACGACCCCGAGGCCGTCGCGGCCGGCGAGCTCGAGGTCCCAGACCCCTACTACGGCGACGGCGACGGCTTCGAAGACGTCCTCGACCTCGTCAGCCGTGCTTGTGAGGGGCTGACCGAGGCCGAGGTTCGACCGCGGGTGGCTTGACGGCTCGTGGCGCGCTAGCGCCGCGAGGCGAAGAAGGCGCGCAGCAGATCCGCCGACTCCTCGGCGAGCAGCCCGCCCGCTACGTCGGGCCGGTGGTTGAGCCGCGGCTCGGCGAGCACGTCGAAGACCGAGCCGGCGGCGCCGGTCTTCGGGTCGGTCGCGCCGAAGACCACGCGCGGCGCGCGCGAGAGGACGATCGCGCCCGCGCACATCGCGCACGGCTCGAGCGTCACGTACAGCGCGCAGCCGTCGAGCCGCCAGCGGCCGACGTGCTTGGCGGCCTCGCGCAGCGCCAGGATCTCGGCATGCGCGGTGGGGTCCTCGCGCAGCTCGCGCTCGTTGCGGGCGGCTGCGATCACCTCGCCGTCTAGCACGATCACACAGCCGACCGGCACGTCCTCGTGCTCGAGCGCCCGCTCGGCCTCACGCAGCGCGAGCCGCATGAAGTACTCGTCGCGTGGGAAGAAGACGCTCACCGCGCGACCAGGCGGTGGCCCGCCCGCCGGCCGGCGGCGTCGACCAGCGCGAGCGCCCCGAACCGCTCCGCCCAGCGCAGGCCGGCCGCCCCCAGGGACATGGGCGACCGCGTCCCGCCATCGATGATCCCGTCGTCGACCAGCTCCAGGTACCAGTCGACCGTGTCGCGCACGGTCGCGTCGTGGGGACGCGGCTTGTAGCCGAGCTCGCGCTTCGCCTTTGCCGACGAGTAGCACCAGTTCTGCTCCATCAGCACCATCGCCTCGGCGGAGATCGCCATCGGCAGGCGCAGCGCCTCTACGCGGCGCGCCAACGCCCCGACGCCGTGGGGCAGCACGCCGACCGGATAGCGGATCCCCGACAGCTCGGCGACCTTCATCATCAGCTCCGGCCAGGTCGTGTTGTGCCCGCCCAGCACGTAGCGCTCGCCAGGCTTGCCGCGCTCGGCGGCGAGCACGTGCCCGTCCGCGACGTCGCGGACGTCGACGATCGTCGTCTCGCCGTCGACGACCGCCGGCAGCCGCCCGCGCAGGTAGTTGCCGATGATCCGGGTCGAGGTCTCGCCCGGCTGGGCGCGGTCGAGCGGCACGCCGAGCACGTAGGCCGGGTTGGTGACGATCACCTCGACACCGAGCCGCGCGCCGGCGGCGAACGCCTCCATCTCGCCCTCGTGCTTGGCGTCGGGGTAGGTCAGACCGAGCCCGCCGCCGCGGTAGAGGTCGTCCTCGCGACCGACCTTGCCGCGCGGCACCGGGCCGATCCCGGCGACGCTCGACGTGACGACGACCCGCCCGACGCCCTCGGCGGCGGCCGCCTCGACCGCGATCCGCGGTGCCAGGGCGTTGACGTCCTGGACATAGGAGACCGGCTTCGAGGCGACCACCCCCGCGGTGTGGAACAGGACGTCGCAGCCGCGAACGGCCCGGCGCATGGCGGCGCGGTCGAGGATGTCCGCCCGCACGGTCTCGGGCTCGAGTCCGCCGAGTCGCGCCAGGCGATCCGGATCGCGGTAGGTCACCCGCACCTCGTGGCCCCGCGCGAGCAGCTCGCGCGTGACGTGGCCGCCGACGAAACCGGTGGCTCCTGTGACGCAGGTCCTCAAGTCCCACCCATCGAATACCGATTGGCCCAGAACGACAACTTGCCTCCCCCAAAGCTGTTGTCCTCCACATACACTGGTGATTGGACCGTAAACCATGCCCCGAGCCTCCCTCCTCACGGCGACGCTGGCCGCGTTGGCCCTAATGGCCGTCACGGCGGGCTCGGCAGCGGCCGCCCCGGCCTACGTCCCGGGCGAGCTGATCGTCAAGCGCGAGGGGATGGCGGCGACCACCACCGTCGCGGTGCGAGACGGCAAGTCGGTCAAGACCGCCGCCTACGAGGTGAGCAGGCGCCCGGGCGTCGACTACGCGCGCCCCAACTACATCGCCCGCGCCAGCGCCTACACCCCGAACGACCCTGGCTATCCGCTCCAGTGGAACCTCGCCGCGAGCGCCGCCGGGATCAACATGCCGGAGGCATGGGGACTCGCCCGTCAGGCCGGATGGGCCGGGGGCAAGGGAACGATCGTCGCTGTTCTCGACACCGGCGTCGCCTATCAGCGCTTCCGCCGCTTCCGGCGCGCGCCGGACCTCAACCGGTTCGTCAGGGGCTACGACTTCGTCGCCGACGACCGTCACCCCAACGACCAGAACGGCCACGGCACCCACGTCGCGGGGACGATCGCCCAGAGCACCGGCAACGCGACCGCGACGGCGGGCATCGCGTACCGCGCGCGGATCATGCCGGTGCGCGTGCTCGACGCCTCGGGCGCCGGCGACACCCTCTCGATCTCGCGCGGCATCCGCTACGCCGCTCGCCACGGCGCCAACGTGATCAACCTGAGCCTCGAGTTCGACGCCGCGGTCCGGGCCGCGCAGATCCCCGACATCGTCTCGGCGCTCGAGTACGCGCGCTCGCGCGGCGCGGTCGTGATTGCCGCGGCCGGCAACCAGGGCAGCCCGCAAGTCGCCTACCCGGCACGGGCGCGCCACGTCGTCGCGGTAGCCGCGACAACCGCCCGCGGCTGCCAGGCCGAGTACTCGAACAGCGGCGTCCACGTCGACATCACCGCGCCCGGGGGCGGCGCCGACGCCGCGAACAGCGACACCCCCTACGACGCGGTGACCTGCCGCCCCGACCTGCGCGGCGAGTTCATCTACCAGCAGACCTTCACCAACAGCGTCGCCCGGTTCGGCCTGCCCCAGGGCTACGAGGGCACCTCGATGGCCGCGCCGCACGTCTCCGGCGTCGCCGCGCTGCTGATCGGCAGCCGGCGGCTCGGCCCTCGCCCCGCCCCCACCGCGGTCGAGAAGCGGCTGAAGCTGACCGCGCGCGACATCGGCGCGCCCGGCTGGGATGCCCGTTACGGCTGCGGCCTGCTCGACGCCGCCGCAGCGCTCAGGTAGTGCGGATGATCAGGACGCTGCACGGCGCGTGATGGGAGATCTTGTTCGGCACCGAGCCGAGCAGGAACCGCTTCGCGCCCGTCATGCCCTTGTTGCCGACGACGATCAGATCGGCTTTGCGCTGCTCGGCGACGTCGAGGATCGCGTCGGCGGGATCGCCCTCGCGCGCGAGCGTCTCGATGGTCACGCCGGCGACGCGGACCGCGTCGGCCTCGTCTTCGAGCAGCCGCTCGACGTCCGCGCGCGGGTTGACCGTCCACTGGAGGTCCTGCGGCACGTCGAGCCGCTCGGAGCGCAGCCGGCTCTCGGGCACCGCCTCATAGGCGCAGACGAGGTAGATCCGCGCGCCGACCGCCCGTGCGAGCTCGGTTGCCTGCCGCACCGCCTCGGCGGCGGTGTCGGAGCCGTCGGTACCCACGACGATCGAGCCGATCACAGGGCGATCATAGGCAGCGGCGCCGAGCCGACCACCTTGAACCGGCGATGTAGCCGCGGCGCCCCGGGGGCGAGAGCCCCGGACGCCATCAATAGGATCGCCGACGATGCCGCGTTTTTGGATCTGGATGCAGGTGGTCATCGTCATCTGCGTCGCCGCCTCGATCGTCATAGCTCTGACGAAGCTGTACTAGGGACCGTCGGTCCCGCCCGGTCGTTCGCCTCGAGCCGTTTCACCCACAGCTCCTCGACGAGGATCGTGATCAGCGAGAGGATCGGCACGGCGACGATCAGCCCGACGAAGCCGAACAGCTGGCCGACGATCACCACCCCGCCGGCGATCACCGCCGGGTGCAGCTTGACCGTCCGCGACATCACCAGCGGGATCGTCAGGTTGCCCTCGATCTGCTGGACGGCGACGTAGATGACGATCACCAGCAGCGCCTTGCCCGGCGAGTCGGTCAGCGCGAAAAGCACCGGCGGGATGCCGCTGGCGAACGCGCCGAAGTAGGGGATCACCGAGAACAGCGCCGTCAGGACCGCGAAGAAGATGGCGAAGTCGAGCCCGATCAGCGTCAGGCCGATGTAGAGCAGGACGCCGGAGATCAACATGTCGGCCGCGACGCCCTGCATCCAGCCGACCCAGGCGCCGCGCAGCCGGCGCATGATCAGATCGGCGTGGTCGCGGTGCCGGGGCGGTGCCAGCCGCCGTAGCCCGTCGATCAGCGGCTCGGGCCTGATCGCCATGTAGTAGGCGGTGATCAGCATCAGGATCAGCGCCCCGAGCGCGCCGACGACGCTGAGCGAGATCGAGGTGATCGGGCCGATCAGCTTGCCCGGATCGTCGGTGTAGTTGTCGACGAACTTGTCGACCTGATCCGAGATCTCGCCCGGCTCGGCGCCGGTCAGGTCGTGGACCTGACCGCGCAGGTCGTCGACGATCCCGGGCACGTCGTCGGCGAACTGGTTCGTCTGCTCGATGAACGGCGGGACCAGCACCCATAGCAGTCCGGCGACGACGGCCAGGCCGGCCAGCAGCGCCAGCAGCGCGCCGATCGGCCGCGGGATGTCGAGCCGCTCGAGCCAGTCGGCGGTCGTCGACACGGCGATCGCGATGATCACCGTGATCAGGATCGCCAGCAGCAGCGTCAGCAGCTGCTGGACCAGCAGCCCCGCGACGATCAGCACGGCGGCGAGCAGAACCGCCCGGTATGCGACGTGGCCGGCGCTGCTCTCACTCATCCCCCGGGTTGCTACCCGGGATCGGCGTCAGGCGAACAGGGTCAGGTCCGGCTCGCGCTCGCCGCGCAGCACCTCGATGTCGACCTCGACGCAGGCGATCCCGCGCGACTCGGCCAGCACCCGCGCCTGCGGCTTGATCTGCTGCGCCGCGAGCACGCCGCGGCAGTCCTCCGTGAAGGACGGATCGGCAGCGATCCGCGCGAGGTAGCGAGTCAGCTGCTCGACGGCGTCGATCGTCGCCACGCGCTTGATCTCGACCGCGATCCAGCCGTCCTCGCCGTCGCGGCACATCAGGTCGACCGGCCCGATGTCGGTCGCCCACTCGCGCCGCACGAGCCGGAAGCCCTCGCCGCAGTTCTCGGGCGCGGCGGCCAGCAGCTCCTGCAGCTCGCGCTCCATCCCCTCCTTCTCCAGCGCGGCCGCCTCGCCCATGTCGTGGGTCACGTCGGAGATCACCTCGGCGATCGCGATGTCGAGGCGGTCCTCGCTCTTCCCGGCGTGCTTGCGCACGACGATCCGTCCCGGCTCCTCCTCGATCACCGTCGGGGCGGTCATCCAGTTGGACGGCTTGAAGCCGCCGGTGTCGGCATGCACCATCACCGACCCGTCCGACTTGATCATCAGCAGCCGCAACGCCTCCGGCAGCACGGCCGTCAACCGGCCGGTGTAGCGAACCTCGCAGCGGGCAACGATCAGGCGCACAGCGGCAAGCTACGTCCGCGACCGGATCGAACGACTATTCGCTAATCTATTAGCGAATGATTCTTCCATTCGACAGCCAAGGATTCGGCGCGCTCACCGCAGAGCTCGATCTGTGGGCGAAGCGCCTTGACGAGCGGATCCTGCCCCACCGCTGGGAGGGTCGGCTGAGGCGCTCGCTCGAGGCCGAGGCAGTCGCGGCATCGACGAGCATGGAGGGCGTCCCGGTGACGGTCGACGATGCGCTCAAGATCCTCGCGGGCGACGCACCTGGCTCCGTGTCGCCCAAGGACCAAGCGCTGGTCCTTGGCTACCGCGACGCGATGCGGTACGTCCAGCGCCGCGCCGACGACGGATCCCTGCTCTGGAACCGCGAGTTGATAGTAGGCGTACAAGACAGGGTCGCGGCGGGCGAGCTCGCGATGGGGGCCGGGCGCCTGCGCACTGGCGCGACATGGATCACGAACAACAGCAGCGGACAGACCGTGTTCGAGCCACCGCAACCGGAGGCCATTCCCGATCTCGTCGACGAGATCGGACGAACCATGGAGACCGAGGTGTGGCATCCGGCGGTAGCCGCGGCATGGGTCCATGTTGCGACAGCCGCGGTTCACCCGTTCCTGGACGGCAATGGCCGGACGGCTCGCGTGCTGGCGTCCTTGACGATGTACCGCGGCGGCTTCCTCCATCCCGCGTTCACGAACCTCGAGGAGTGGTGGGGAAGGTACCCAGGCGACTACTACAAGGCCTTCGATTGCCTCGGATCCAGGTTCGATTCAGACGTTGACGTGAGCCCGTTCATCGCCGCGCATGTAGAGGCCCAGCTCTCGCAAGTGCTGTCGCTTGCATTGCGCCAGCGCTTCGAGGGGCTGCTCTGGACGACCCTGGAGAATCTCCTCGAGGACAGTGGGCTTCCAGCGCGACTGGCCAATGCCCTCTATGACGGCTTCCACGGCCGAAACGTCACCTCGGGTTACTACGCATCGATGATCGACACCAGCGCTGCGACAGCACGCAACGACTTGGTCGCAGCAACCGCGGCTGGCCTGTTGGAAGGAGAGGGCCGGACAAGAGGACGGCACTACCAACGCGGACCACGGCTGCTCGAACGAGTCGCCTCGATGCTGCAAGTCGATCCGTCCTTCGAGAGCATCGTCGATGAGCTGATGGCGCGAGCAGACGCCGCGATGGACTGGCCCAAGTCGACGGATCCCGCGACAGTGCAAGAGTCGCTTCCCGGCGTGAGCCCAAGCTAGCCGCACGCCCCGAGGGTGCAACACGGGCGTACCCAAACACCCATCCGGCCAACATCTGCGGTTCCCGCTTGACGCACATCGACCCAGCGCCTATTCCATGGTGTACATGGGCGATGGGATCGACGGGTGGAATGACGTCCATGGGATAGATGGAGCGCGGCTGGACCGGCGCAAGTTCTTCGGCGTCGGCGGTGCGGCGCTGCTGCTATGCACGATCGACGGCAAGCAGGTCGCCGTGCGGACGCCGGGCGACGTCGAGAAGGTCGACGCGGCGATGGCGTCGCTGCGGCGCCCGCGCACCGTCGCGAAGCGGAGACAGGCCCAGCGCGATCCGCTCGACTCGGCGGCGTTTCCCACCCCGCAGCCGCAGCCTGGCGGCCAGCAGCGCGAGTACTGGATCGCGGCACGGCCGGTGAAGTGGAACGTGGCGCCAAACGGCAACGACCAGTGGATGGGCAAGCCGGCGCCGCGGCCGAGCCGCTTCACGGCCTTCGTCTACCAGCGCTACTCCGCCGGCTTCGCCGAGCCGATCGGGCCACCGAGGATGCCCGGGCCGACACTGCGCGCGGAGGTCGGCGACACGATCGTCGTCAACTTCCGCAACATGGGAACCGGCCGCTTCGCCCAACCGGTCACCGTTCATCCGCACGGCGTCCGTTACACACCGGACTACGACGGCGCCTACCTCGGCGACTTCACGCGCGTCGGCGGATTCGTCGAGCCCGGCGAGGAGTTCACCTACGTCTGGGAGGCGACGCCTGACTCAGTTGGCGTCTGGCCCTACCACGACCACGGACCAAACCACACCTTGAACACGTTTCGCGGGTTGTTCGGTGCAGTGATCGTCAAGCCGAAGGGCGCTCCGATCCCCGATGTCGAGCGCGTCCTATACATGCACAGCTTCTCGCCGCAGGTGACCGGCATCCCGCGCCTGATCCACTGCATCAACGGCCGCACCTTCGCCGGCAACACGCCGACGATCCGCGCCAAGGTCGGCCAGAGCGTCGAGCTGCACGTCATCGGCGGCGACAGCAACTTCCACACCTTCCACATCCACGGCCACCGCTGGCCGGACTCCGGCGGCGCGAACGTGGACAACCCGACACTCGGCCCCAACGAGACGATCACCGCCGCGTTCCGCGAGGACAACCCCGGGCGTTGGCTATACCACTGTCATGTCTTCACGCACCAGGACGCCGGGATGGCGGGCTGGTACCTCGTGGACCCCTAGGAGAGGAGAACTCCCGATGCTCCCGTTCGGCTCACTGCCACTAGCCGCGTCGGTCGCGCTACTGGCCTTCCCGACCGCCGCGCTGGCCGTCGACTACCCGCCCGCCGGCAACCCCGGCAAGGGGGGCACGAAGGTCCGCGCCGGCAAGGCCAAGACCTTCACCGTCTGCAAGCAGCGCAAGTGCAAGTACCGCTCGATCGGAGCCGCGGTGCGCAAGGCGCGCGGCGGCGACACGATCAAGGTCAAGAACGGGACCTACAAGGAGAGCGTGAACATCACCGGCTCCCGCTACGACCGGCTGAAGCTCGTCGGCAACGCCGGCAAGCCGCGCAAGGTGGTGCTCCAGGGCAAGGGACTCAAGGGCGCGAAGGCGCAGAACGGCGTCCTGATCAACAACGCCGATGGCGTCACCGTCAAGGGGTTCTACGCGCGCAACTACAAGGCGAACGGCTTCTTCGTCGTCAACGCCGTCGGCTACACGCTGACGAAGCTGGTCGCCGGCCACACCGGGGTCTACGGCATCTACGCCTTCAACTCGAAGGGCGGCACGATGTCGCGCTCCGAGGCATTCCAGAACAACGACGCCGGCTTCTACATCGGCCAGACGCCGCCGCAGTCGAAGCCGAAGCGCTCGATCGTCAGCAAGGTCAAGTCGCACACCAACGTGCTCGGGTTCTCCGGCACCAACATGCGCTACGTGACGATCAAGGACAGCGACTTCTACAACAACGGCAGCGGCATCGTGCCGAACGCGCTCGACTCGGAGAAGTTCCCGCCGCCGGACCGCAACGTGATCTCCGGCAACCGCATCTTCTGGAACAACTTCAACTACTACGCGGGCGCGCCGTTCACGATCCCCGCGTCGGGCCCGGCGGGCCTGGCCGGCTACCCGATCGGCGTCGGCGTCCTGCTGTTCGGCAGCCAGAACACCGTCGTCGAGAAGAACAAGATCTTCGGCAACTGGCTCGCCGGCTTCGGCGCGATCCAGCAGATCCAGCTCGCGCTCCAGAAGGACCCCAAGCTGCAGGAGGCGTCGGTGCTGCGCGGCAACACCGTGCGCAACAACGACTTCGGTCTTGGCGGTGGCGACCTCAACGGCCGCGACATGTTCTACGACGGCAGCGGCACCGGCAACTGCTTCGCCGGCAACGTCGTGCGCAGCCCGAACGTCCCGGCCGACAACTCGACGTTCGCTCCCTGCCCCGGCCCCGCTGCCAACACGCTGAACTCGTCGGCCCAGCAGGAGGGCCTGTCCTGGGTGCTCGGCGTGAACAAGAGCGACCCGTCGACGTTCGAGAAGTTCTGGATCAAGCACCCGCACTCGTCCCAGAAGGGAATCGTGCCGCTCGAGAGGTACACCCGATGAGGGGCAAGGCACTAGCCGCGGCGGTGCTCGTGCTGGGAGGCACGGGCGTCGCCGCGGCGGCCGCCGCGAGCCCGAGCGCCCAGGTGGCGAAGACGAAGACGGTGAAGGTCGCCGACAACTTCTACTCTCCGAAGAAGCTGACGGTGGCCAAGGGCGCCACGATCAAATGGGTCTGGTCGAACCGCAACGCCGACAGCCACGACGTCTACCTGAACAAGAAGCCGAAGGGCGTCAAGCGCTTCCAGTCGGCGCCGGCCGCCACCTTCTACAGCTTCAAGCGCAAGCTCAAGAAGGCCGGCACGTACAAGCTGCTCTGCACGTTCCACGAGGGCATGACGATGCGGATCGACGTCAAGAGCTGACGGATCGGCTTCAGGTCGCGAGGCCGACCGGGCAGCTGACGCCCGTGCCGCCGAGCCCGCAGTAGCCCGCGGGATTCTTGGCGAGGTACTGCTGGTGGTACTCCTCGGCGTAGTAGAAGTCGCCGGCAGGCTCGATCTCGGTCGTTATCGCCGAGCTGCGACCGGCCGCGCCCAGCGCCTCGGCATAGCTCGCGGCCGACGCCGCGGCCGCCGCGCGCTGCCCGTCCGAGGTCGTGTAGATCGCCGAGCGGTACTGGGTGCCGACATCGTTGCCCTGGCGCATCCCCTGGGTGGGGTCGTGGCCCTCCCAGAACGCCTTGAGGATCTGCTCGTAGGAGATCTCCTCCGGCCGGAAGACCACCAGCACCGCCTCGTTCTGGCCGGTCAGCCCACCGCAGACCTCCTCGTAGGTGGGGTTCGGCGTGATCCCGCCCGCGTAGCCGACCGCCGTCGTGTAGACGCCCGGCAGCTGCCAGAAGACCTTCTCGGCGCCCCAGAAGCAGCCCATCCCGACGATCGCCCGCTCGGCGCCCTCGGGAAACGGCGGCCCGATTGGCGTGCCCAGCACGAAGTGCTCGCCCGGCGTGACGATCGGCGTGTCGCGACCCGGCAGGGCGTCGGCGGCGGTTGGCAGCTCAGGCTCGCGGCGAGAGAGGAACTCGAACATGAGATCCAGCTTAGGGGGCGAGTCGCTCCACGACCCACGCGTCGCCGGTGGTCCGGCGGAAGCGAAGGCGGTCGTGCATCCGGTTGCGCCGGCCGTGCCAGAACTCGACGCTGTGCGGCTCGACGAGATAGCCGCCCCAGTGATCGGGCCGCGGCGGGTCCTCGACTCCCTCGTACTCGGCCTCGAGCTCGGCGAAACGTCGTTCGATCGCCTCGCGCGACTCGATCACCTCGGACTGCGGACTGGCCGCCGCCGCTATCCGCGAGGCACGTGGGCGCTTGGCGAACGAGGCATCGGACTCTTCGGCGCAGAGCTGCACCACGTCGCCGTCGACGATCACCTGGCGCTGCTGCTGGTACCAGGGGAACAGCAGCGTGGCGCGCGGGTTCTCCCCCAGCTCGCGTCCCTTGCGCGAGCGGTAGTTGGTGTTGAAGCGGAAGCCACGCGCGTCGAGCCGGCGCAGCAGGACCGTCCGTGCGCCGGGCGCCCCGTCGCTACCGGCGGTCGCGAGCACCATCGCGTTCGGCTCCGGGATGCCCGCCACGAGCGCAGTCTCGAACCACGCCTCGAACTGCTCGAGCCAGGTCGCGGCAAGGTCGCTCTCGGACAGGCTGCCGAGCTCGTAGGAGTCGCGCATCTCCTCGATCCGATCGCCGGCCACGAGGTCCAGGGTAAGGGGTAGGCTGCCGCCTCGTGACTGGCGCCCTGTACCGACTCGGTCGCGCCTGCGCCAAGCACCACTGGCTCGTGATCGCCGTCTGGCTGCTCGTCACGGTGGCCCTCGCTGTCGGAGGCCGGGCCGTCGGCAGCGCCAACAACGACAACCTGTCGCTGCCCGGCACCGGGTCGACCCAAGCGCAGGACCTGCTCCAGGAGAGCCTGCCCGACCAGGCGAACGGCACCAACCCGGTCGTCATGCAGTCGACGAAGGGCAAGCTCACCGACAGCGCCAACAGCAAGGCGATCGGCCAGACCGTGGACGCGCTGCGCAAGCAGCCGGACGTCCGGAGCGCGGTCAGCCCGCTCAGCAAGGCCGGCTCCTACGCGCTGAGCAAGGACCAGAAGATCGGCTACATCGTCGTGACGCTCGCGCCGGCCCCGAGCGACTTGAGCGAGAGCGACGCCCAGGACGTCTTCGACGCGACCTCCCCCGCCTCCGACGCCGGGCTCGACGTGGCCGCCGGCGGCTATCTCGGCGAGGCCCTGTCGCAGACCAACACCGAGAGCAGCGAGGCGATCGGGCTCGCCGCCGCGGTGATCATCCTGTTGTTCGCCTTTGGCACCGTGACCGCGATGGCGTTGCCGATCGTCACGGCGATCCTCGGCCTGGTGAGCACGCTGGCGATCCTGAAGCTGCTCAGCCATGTCGTCGACATCCCGACCGTCGCGCCGACGCTGGCGACGATGATCGGCCTCGGCGTCGGGATCGACTACGCGCTGTTCCTCGTGACGCGCCACAAGCAGCACCTGCGCGGCGGCATGGCGATGGGCGAGTCGATCGCCCGTGCGACGGCGACGTCCGGTGGCGCGGTCGTGTTTGCGGGCAGCACCGTGATCGTCGCGCTCGTCTCGCTGCTGGCGTCGGGCATCCCGCTCGTCGGCGCGATGGGCTGCGCCGCAGCGGTGGCGGTCGTCGTCGCGGTGCTGGCGGCGGTCACGCTGCTGCCGGCGCTACTCGGAGCGCTCGGGCCGCGGATCGACTCTCTGCGCGTGAAGCTCGGCCGCACCCATCCCGACGACCACGAGCCGCACGGCTGGCAGCGCTGGGCCAGCGGCGTTTCGCACCGTCCGTGGCGCTCGCTGCTGGCGAACACGTTCGTGCTGCTGTTCATCGCGATCCCGACGCTCAACCTCGAGCTGGGCGCGTCCGACGACGGCGAGCTGCCGACGGACACCACCGCGCGCCAGGCCTACGACCTGATCTCCGAGGGCTTCGGGCCGGGCTGGAACGGGCCGCTGCTGATCGGCGTGGAGCTCGGTTCTCCCGCGAAGCCGGCGCCGGGAGCGGACCCGCCGTCGCCAGCCGCGGACAGCCGCTTGACCGACCTCGAGAACGCGATCGACAAGACGCCCGGGATCGAGTCGGTCTCACCGGCGACCGTCGACAAGGCGGGCACGGTCGCGGTCTTCACGGCGATCGCCACCACGGCGCCCTCGGACCCCAAGACCGGCGACCTCGTAGAGAACCTGCGCGACGACGTCGTGCCGAAGGCGATCGAGGGCACCGACCTCACCGTCTTCGCCGGCGGCCAGACGGCCGGCTACATCGACCTGGCGGCGCGGATCTCCGACAAGCTGCCGCAGATGATCGCGCTGGTCGTGGTGCTCAGCTTCTTCCTGCTGCTGCTCGCCTTCCGCTCCGTACTGCTGCCGATCAAGGCCGCTGTGGCGAACCTGCTCTCGGTCGGCGCCGCCTACGGCGTCGTCACCTTCGTCTTCCAGGAGGGCCACGGCGCGACGCTGATCGGCCTCGACGGGGCGGTCCCGATCGCCAGCTACGTACCGCTGCTGATGTTCACGATCCTCTTCGGGCTCTCGATGGACTACGAGGTCTTCCTGCTCTCGCAGATCCAGGAGCACTATCTCGAGCACGGCGACACTCGCAAGGCGATCGTCGACGGCCTGGCCAACACCGGCCGCGTGATCACGTCGGCGGCGCTGATCATGGTCTGCGTCTTTTCGAGCTTCGTGCTCAGCGACGACGCCGTCGTCAAGCAGTTCGGCGTCGGGTTGGCGGTGGCGATCGCGATCGACGCCACCCTTGTCAGATGCCTGTTCGTCCCCGCGGCGATGACGCTGATGGGCGACAAATGCTGGTGGATCCCCCGCTGGCTCGACAGGATCCTGCCGCGAGTGAGCATCGAGGGCGGCGACTTCTTCGAGAAGCGCGCTGCGGCGGACACCGCCAGGGCCGTGCCGGCGCCCGGGCCGGCCGGCGGCTCCTGATCAGCCGCCGCGTACCCTGACCTTCTCCGGCTGGATGCGGACCTTGAGCCGCACCTCCCCCTCCTGGCGGAACGGATACTCGTCCTTGTCGAGGTACTTCTTGGCGAGCGCGTCGATGTGCTGGTCGGCTCCGTCGGGCGTGATCTCGACCGCCCGGCCCTTGATGGTCGTGTACTCGTAGGGGTCGTCGAGGTTGACCACGGTCAGCACGACCTTGGGGTCGCGCCGGAGGTTGGCGGGCCAGACGCGGCCCTCGGCGCCGTTGACGAGCACCTCGTCGCCCTCGACGTCGACCCAAACGACACCGACGTTCGGGCTGCCGTCTCTGCCCATCGTCACGATGTGTCCGAAGTTCTTGTCCTCGAGCAGCTCGCGGCTGCGTCGGTCGATCGAATCAGCCATCCCACCGACGTTAGCGGCGTGTGGTCGGAGCCCGCTCCCGCTGGGCCCCGACCATCACCCGGTGCGATCCAGCCGGAGCGACCGGCCTTTCGCACTTCCTGCCCGTCCTTCGTCCCCCTGGAACTGGAAGCCGAGCAATCCGCCGGCAGATTGTGCGCTAACCAACCGGCCGACCGCTCTTTTCCCTCCCAACCCCCCAAACGGGGGGTTGAGCAGGGGGCATCGTAGACGGCCCCATTCCTGGAGTCAATGGGCCACCTAGCCCCATCCAGCAGGAGTGGCCTTGGGGCTCTAGGGCTCGGGCTCTAGCTGGGGGAACTGGGTGCTGTAGCCGGGGAAGTTGCCTTGGCCGACGCAGCCGGGACGGGCGACGTCGCGCCCGGAAGTGCGGAAGGCGTACTGCTGGGCGAGCAGGGCGAGCTCCATGAGCTCGGGCGTCCCGGTGTGCTCGGGCGGAGCCGGGTCGCCGTTGCCGCAGGTGCGCGAGTCGTAGGAGAGCAGGCCGCTGGCGAGCCGATCCATTCCGTTGGGCCCCATGTAGGTGTTGGACCTTGTCTGGCCCAGGGCGCGCGGGTAATAGCCGAGGCCCTGTGGGCTCAAGGTCGACGTGGCGCGCAGGTAGTGGATCGGGTCGCTGTCTGGTCCGCGCAGATTCACCTTGTTGTTGCGCCCGTTCGTCGATGCGGTCACATTGCCGAAGAAGGACGAGATCTCGCGCTTGTTCTGACCCAGGTACCCGAGCAGCGGGTTGAAGTTCTGCAGGAACGGCTCGAACTCGGCCAGCAGCGGCGGGAAGTCCTTCAGGAAGCGCTCGAGCGCCGGGACACCACGCTGCGACTTGGTGATCAGCGGGCCGAGGCCCTCGAAGAAGCCCTCGAACTGGGGGCTGAGGCGATCGAGCTGCTTGAAGCTGTAGGCGAACTCGCTCGCGGCCGGCTGGAGCTGCTTGACGACCGGATCGGCGTTCTCGGCGAACTCGGTCAATCGCGGCAGGGTGAGCCGGCTCTGGCGCGAGAAGTCGGGCAGCTCCTCCCAGATCGCCGCGAACTCGCGGTTGCGCGCGGCCGTGACCTGGAAGAGGCGGTTCGACTCGGTGATCAGGCGGGAGAGCTGCCCCTCGCGGGCGCTGAGCGCCGAGAAGAACTCGCCGGTGCCGCGGATCGTGCCGCTGACCGCGCGCGACTGGGCGTTGAGCTCCGCGAGGATGTCGTCGCTCGTCTCGACGAACTCCGGAACGTTGCCGAAGAAGGCGTTGATGTCGGCGCCGCGGCCGTCGACGGAGGACGCCTGCGACACCATCCAGGTCTGGAACGCCTTCTGGGTGTCGTCGTCGAAGGTCCGGAAGATCTCGTCCAGCTCGACGGTCGGAGCGACGGCCGACTCGGCGAGGAGACCGCCGTCCTCGATCGTGCCCTTGGTGGGGTCGCCGGTCGAGAGGTCGACGTAGGTCTCGCCGAGCAGCGACTTCTGGCGCAGCATCGCGCGGGCGTTGACGGGAACCGGGGCATAGCGCGAGCGCATCTCGAGCGTCGCCTGCGTCGTGTTGTCGGGGCCGGTCTCGATCTTGATGACCTTGCCCACGGGAACGCCGGAGATGCGGACGTCGGACTGCTCGGCGAGCTGGGTCGCCTCGGGGAAGCGAACGTCGAAGCGGTAGCCCTCGGAGCGCAGCGGCACGACGCCGCCGAACGAGAGCCAGAGGTAGAGCAGCACGCCGACGCACGCCATGACGAACGCCACCATGGCGAAGATCTGGAAGGGCTTTGGAGCCTGCTTGATCACGGCGTCGCCCCCGTCGTCGGCCGTGCGCCACAACGCTCCTCAGAACCTGGCGCGTTGAGCAGCTTGATCAGCGTCGCCAGGTACGGGTTGCGGATCGTCCCGGTGGTCGGGTTGGGCTTCGAGAACCCCTCGAGCGTATTCAGCTGACTGCAGGAGAGCATGACGATGCCGCGGCGCAAAGTGCTGATTCCGTCCTGTCCGGACACCGTGGAGTTCGTGTTGTGGTTCGCCCACGGGAGGTAGTAGAGATAGCCGTTCTTGCCCTTGCCCTTGCCGGGCGGGTCGTAGGCGAGTTCGTTGAAGAGTGCGTTGAAGACCTCGGTGAACTTGACGAGGTCCGGCGTCGACTTCGCGAGCGCGTTCGCCGGCGCGCGCAGCTCGCGGGCGATCGGCTGCACCTCCTCGGTGAACGGGCGCAGCTGCTTCTGGATCACCGGAGCCGTCTTGGCGAAGAACGGGCGCAGCTGCTTCAGGCTCGGGCCGAGCGCGCGCGCCGTCGGCCGCAGGTTCGTGAAGGTGCTCTCCATCGACTCGCCGAGCTTGTCGATCTTGGCGAGCGCGGTGTTGCCGGACTGGAGCGCGCCCGGCAGCAGCTCGATCGTCTCGGACAGGTTCTCGTTCTGGTTGGCGAAGCGGCGGAAGACGGCCGCGTTGCCGCCGACGAAGCGGGCCAGCTCGCGGTCGTGGGCGCCGATCTCCGAGACGATCGCCGAGAAGTTGTGGATGACCTTCTTCAGCTTCTCCCGGCGCTGGACGACGTAGCGGTTTGCCTTCGCGAAGTCGCGCGAGAGCGGCTGGATGCGGCGGAAGGTGTTGGCGAGATCGCGGCCGCCGCCGTCCTTCAGCGCCCGCCCGCCATCGCCGACGAGCAGCTTGAGGTAGTCCTGGGTGTCGCCGTCGAGACTCGCCAGGAACTCGTCGAAGTTGACGTCCGCGTTCGTCTGGTCGTTCGACAGCGTCGCCTGCTCCTCGATCGGATCGCCCGACGACGGGCTGCCGGGATCGAGCTCGATCAGCATGTCCTTGAGACCGGTCTTGGGACGCAGCAGGACCGACGCGTTGGGATAGATGCGCGAGAAGCGCTCCTCGATGCTCAACGTCGCGACGGCGCGCCCCTCGACGAGCTCGACGCTGGAGATCGAGCCGACCTTGATTCCCGAGATGTTCACGGCCTGGCCCTGACCGGGCAGGACGCCCTGGGCGTTGTCCAGCTCGGCCTTGATCTTGAAGGTGTCCTCACCGAACACCGGTATCCAGGCCGGCGGGTTGAGCCGCTGGTTGGACAGGATGTAGCTGCCCACCGCGCAGCCGAGCACGATCAACCCGACCAGCGCGACGGCGGCCTTGATGTTGCTCTTGAACGCCTTGCCGAACACGTCTCTCACTGGGCACCTCCGGCGAAGCTCGAGAGCGGGAGCAGCTGCGACGCGCTGGCCGGCGGCTGGGCCCCGATGCCCTTGGTCGGGACCGGTGGTGCGGCGGCGTTCGGCTGAGAACCGTCAGCCGGGCCGGTCGAGAACGAGCCGTTCACGTCGGGGACGGGGTTCTTGTAGCAGGGCTTGCTGCGCTGCAGCGGTGGAAGCTGGTTCGGGAACGCGGGGGCCGTGCGCAGCAGCGGCAGCGTCGCATTGGCGTGCAGCGGCTCCAGCGAGTAGTTGGTCTTGCCGGTCGTCAGCGGCCGCGCTCCACCAGGAACCGACAGGCGCAGGAACGAGCCGTTGCCGTCGAAGCCGCCGCCCTCGCCGGCCTGGCCGGCGACCGCGTGCCAGAACTCCTTGTAGTTCTCGGTGTTGGACGAGAACTCGCCGTCGTCGACCTCGATGTTGCCGGTCGGGATGATGACCTCCGTGATGCAGCGGTTGAAGTCGTCGGACTCGCGCACGAGATCGCGCGAGGAGTGGGTCGCGCGGGCGAGGTTGCGGGTCGCGGGCGAGATGTCCTTCAGCAGCGCGCCGAGCTCCTGGGCGCTGAAGAACGGCAGCGCCTGATCGAGCCACGGCTCGGCGGCGATCGCGGTGGCCGGCGTCTCGCGCACGCCCGGCAGGATGTCGGTCGAGAACGCCTGGGTCGGCGGCAGTGCCGCGTCGATGCTGGCGAGTCCCCTGCGCAGGTTGCCCGCGGTCGGGCCGAGCAGCCTGACGGTCTCCTCGAGCTGCGGCGCCCGCGAGGCGAAGGCGGCCATCGAGGTGTTGAAGTCGGTCAGCAGCTCGCTGAGCTGGTTCTCGTTGCGCGCAAGGCCGCGGCTGATGCCGGCGATGCCCTTGACCATCTTCGAGAGGTCGTGCTGCTCGGTGCCCCGCAGCGACTCGGCGCCGATCGCCGAGCCCTTCAGCGCGGGAACGGCGGTCTCGAAGGCCTTGTTGAGCGCCTGGGCGCCGGTCAGGCCCTGGACGTCGGGATCCTGATCGGCGTCGTCGGCCGCCGTCGGCTCGGAGTCGAGCGCCTCGCCGAAGCCGATCAGGGTGTCCTGCAGGCTGCGCCGCGTATCGGACTGGAGCGTCGTCAGCACCTGGTCGAGCTGTACCGGAGCCGCGGTCTGGGTGACCGGGATCATGCCGCCGTCCGGCAGCTCCTCGGCGCCCGGGGTTCCCGGCTGGAGGTCGAGGAAGAAGTTGCCCTCGAGGAAGAGCCGCTGACGAACCTTGACCGTCGCGTCCTCGCCGACGGGGCGGCCGCTGTCGGTGATCTCCATCGTGACCACCGACATGTTGGTGTCCTTGTACTGACCGACCTCGACGACCTTGCCGACCTCGATCCCCGCGATCCGGACGGGAGAGCGCGGCGCGATCAGGTTCGAGTTCTTGAACACCGCCTGTACGCGGTAGGTCTGGGTGAACGGGATGTCCTTCGTGAAGGCGAGGAACGTGCCCCCGAGGATGATCACGAGCGCGATCACACCGGCGCGAACCGGGGACATGCCTGCACGGAAGCCCCTCATCGCCCGGCCCCCTTCGGCAGTACCCGCTGCGTCTTCTCGGTGACGAGCGCGGGCGGGGTGGCGGGGTTGCCGATCGCGACCTGACCCGGACCGTTCACGCCCGACAGGTACTCCTCGTTGCCTGCCTCACACTCGGCTGGCTGCCCGGGCGCGGCCGTGTTCGGATAGGGGTTGGAGTGCAGATAGCTGTCCTCGTAGATGGTCCGCTGGATCGGGGTAACGGGACTGCCGTCGAGGTTGGTGGTGATCGCCGTCGATGGCGGACCGTTGGAGGGAACGGCCGCCGGGCCACCCTCGCTGCCCGGGTTCAGCGGCAGTCCCAACGGCGAGATCCGCAGCATGCTGCCCACGGCATCGCTCTCTGAGGTCATGCTCGCGATGTTGCGGAAGAACAGCGTTCCGTAGTTGCACTTGGTCTGAGCAGGAGTCAGGAAGGCGAGCGTCGGGCGCAGGATCGTGACGGTGCTGGTGATCCGCGCGAGCGCGCTCGGGACGCGTGGGTCGTCGCCGAACGTATCCAAGGTCGCCAGCGTCTTGGTCAGACGGCGGTTGAGCGCGGGCGAGCGCTCCAGCGCGGGCGTTCCCACGCGGAAGGCGGCCGAGAGGCCTGGAGCAGCGCTGGCCAGCGAGGCGAATGCCGGCCGGAAGCGGCGGAAGAGCTCCTCGCTGTTGGCCAGGAACGGGCGCTGCTTGGGCAGCTCGCGCGTGGCCGTCTCGAGCGCCGGCGGACCCTCGGAGATCGTCTCCTGAAGGGAGTCGCTGACCGACGCCCAGGCGGTGAAGGTCGTGTCGAGCGCGACGAAGAGGTCGCCCTGGGTCTGCGCGACCGGCGCGACCTCGGAAGCCGCCTGCTCGAGGGCCGGGAAGAAGCGCGCCCAGCCGGTGCGTGGAGCATTGAAGTTGCGCATCACCGGCTCGAGCTTCTCGACGACCGGCAGCAGCTCGGCGAAGGTGCGGTTGAGCGACTCGCCGCGACCGGCGAAGCCGGCGCCGAAGGTCTCGAGGTTGGTCCGCGAGCCGACGCGCGTCGGCTCGTCGAACATGTTGAAGAAATCGTCGATCTCCTGGGTCTCGGTCTGCGAGGTCGCCGCCAGCGGGATCGTCGCGCCCTCGGGGTAGCCCGCCTTGGACTTGCCCTTCGTGATCTCGACGTACTTGAGACCCAGGGCGGAGCGCGGGCGGATGACCAGCGTCGAGTCCTTCGGCAGCGGGACGATCCGCTCGTCGAGGTTGAGCGTCAGGTTGGCGGCGACGTCGCCGTTCTCCTGCGGGTCGGTCTCGATGGTGGTGACTACGCCGATCCGCGAGCCGCCCATCCGTACCTCGTTGCCCTTGACGAGGCCGTTGGCGTTCGGAACGTTGGCCGTGAGGCTGTAGGTCGGCACGAACGGCAGGCCCTCGTTCGCGTTGTAGGAGAGGAAGACGGCGACCATCGTCACGATCACCGTGACCGCGCCGATCAACACCGGGCTGCCGGACAGCACCGAGGTTCCCGCGCGCCGGGTGCTCATCGACCCCCCCCGAAGAGGTAGTCGAGCAGCGGCTTGGCGTCCTCGGAGTCGAGCGGCACGCCTGCGATCGCCTTGTTCGGCGCGATCGCCTGCTCGAGCTCCTCGGGAGTCTTCGGCTCGGAAGCGGCCGCGGCGCCGGCCTTCACGGGATCGCCGTACTGCTGAAGGGTCGAACCGCAGTTCTCGGGATCGCGCCGCGGGCTGTTGCCCGTGCGCGTGACGCAGAGCCCATTGAACACCAGGCTCGACCGGACGTAGTGGCCCTTCGTGTCGACCCCGTTCACGGTCCCGGTGTAGAAGTAGATGAGCTTCATCAGCTCCTCGATGCCACCGGTGTCGTCGAAGCTGCCGAACAGCTTGGCGAGGTCCTTCGTCGCGGGCCGAAGCGGGCGGCCGAGGTCGTCGAGCTGGCCGATCAGCGGCCGGATCGCCGGGAAGAGCTCGCGGGCGCGGTCGCCGAAGTCGCCGAGCGAGACCAGCGCCGGAGTCGCGGCCTGGAAGAACGGCCCGGTCCCCTGGACCGTCGCGTTGATCGCCTTCGCCTGGCTGTCGAGGCTGTCGAGCGCCGGCGTCATCTGGTCGGCGAGGCCAGAGAAGCGCTCGGTCGTCGGCTTCAGCTCACGCAGGAAGGCCGGGAAGCGTTCGAAGTTCCGCTCGATGTCGTCGCCGCGCTCGGCGGCTGCGGCGGCGGTGGCGCCCGCCTTGTCGATGAAGCCGGCGGTCTCCTTGCGCTTGTCGACCCAGGCGGCGAGCACGGTGTCGGACTCGTCGATCAACCGGCCGAGCAGGCGGTCCTGGTCGGCGAGCACCTTGATCCAGCCGTCGAACTCCTTGAGCGCCGGGTTGGCGCGACGCACGGCCTCGCGCAGCCGGTCGCCGTTGCCGGCGAGACCGGCGCCGAACTCGTTGACGATCAGGCGCAGGCCCTCGCGCTGCGGCAGCCGGTTGATGTTGCGCAGCAGGTCCTCGCCGACCGGCGTGACGTTGTTGTCGGCCGGCAGGAGGTGCTGACCCTCGCCGCGGCCGTCCTCGATCTGCGCCAGCTCGGCGGCGGGCGGCGTGCCCTCCTTGTTCGGCCGCGTGGGAACGCACTCGATGAACTGCTCGCCGATCAGCGACTGGAGGCGGATCTGGCACTGGGCGTCCTTGCGGAACGGCACGAAGGCCGGATCGTCGATCTTCAGGACGACCGCGGCCTGGTTCTGCTCGGTGAGATCGACATCGTGGATGGTGCCGACCACGACGCCGGCGATCTTCACGTCCTCACCCGGGATCACGAAGCTGCCGTTGTCGAAGACGGCGCGGACCAGGTACGCGTCGCCGTCGTCGCCGCCCGCGGCGATGCTGAACAGGGCGCCGATCGCGATGCCCGCGGCAACCGCGATCGCGATCGCGCGTCCGCTGGTCAGCTTCTTCACGCGCGGGTCGGTGCTCATGGCGTGGCCCCGATCACCTGCGACGGGTCGCAGTCCGGGTTGGCCAGCTCGCCCATGTCGACGAACGGAGCGGAGCCGTCGGCCGGACGCGGCGCCGCCGAGCCCGGGCAGCGGCGCAGGTTGCCGGTGCTGAGGTACGGACTGGAGCCACGCTCGCCGGCGGGCTTCGGCGTCAGAGTGCCGCCCTCGTCGTCGTCGGTGAAGGTGAAGTTGTCGAAGACGGGCATCGACCGGGCGTAGTGGCCGTTGGCGTCATACGGGGCCATCGCTCCGCCGAAGCTGCGCAGCCAAGCGACCAGATCGGGCGTGTAGGGGCGGATGAAGCCCCAGATCGGCGTCGACTGCTGCAGCGACGTGCGCGCGCGCGGGAAAGCCTTGTCTGCCATCTTCGACAGCGGCGGCAGATCGACCATCGTGTCGTAGAGATCGTTGCCCGCGCCGGGGCCGTTGAACATCTTGCGCAGCTCGGTGAAGATCGGGACCGACTCCGCGCCGAGGTTGCCGAAGCGGCGCAGGAAGCGCGGCAGGACCTTGGCGCTCGGCTCGGACTCGACGACGAACCGCTCGAGGGAGTCGATGGCCGGCCCGCGCAGCGAAGCGAAGGTCTTGCTGCCCTGGCGCAGCGCCGGCGGGAGGTCGACGAGCACCTCGTTCAGCGACTCGGTGTCGGCGCTGAGCGCGGCGGCGGTCGTGCCGGCGTTGTCGACGAGGTTCGTCAGGTCGGCACTGCGTCCCTCGATGGCGCCCATCGCCTTCGAGGTCTCGACGAGCAGCTCCTGAAACGTCTCGCTGTCGCGGTTGAGCTCGCCGAAGAGCTTCGTCGCCTGCGCGAGCGTCGTCGGGAAGTACTTGGCGGAGGTGTTCGCGTTCTGCTCCTGGCCCTCGTACCAGTCGGCGAAGCCCTTGATGAAGTGGTCGAGGCCGTCGCGGGTCTTGGGCGTGAAGGTGTTGAAGAGCTGGTCGATCTCGACGATCGACTTCGTCTTGTCCCCCGTGATCGTCGCGCCATCGTCGAGCTCGGCCTTGAAGTTCGGCGCCGGGCTGATGTCGACGTAGCGGTTGGCCGTGCCGACAAGGCCCTGCCAGCGGATCGTGGCCGTCGTGCCGCTGTGCAGCGGCGCGTACTCCTCGGCGACCGAGACGGACAGCTCGGCCCGGCCGTCGTCGGTCAGCTCGATCGCCTTGACCTCCCCGACCGGCGTGCCGCCAACGCGGACGAGATCGCCCTTGACCATCTGGCCGGCGTTGTCGAAGACCAGCTTGTACTCGTGTGCGTCATCGCGAGTGGCCCAGATCGCGAGCAGGGCGATCAGCGCAAATGCGATCGCTCCAGCGGCAAGCAGACGACCGGGACCCCGGCTGGTCACCGCGGCAGAATTGGCCGGCTGGCCAGCCGCCGCTCCAGGGGTCTCGTCTTTGCGCTCGCTCAAGGTCTCCTCCCACGGAGAGCAGCGCCGCGGCGTGCCCCAGCCTGCGCCTCCGTCCGGCACGGCATCGTATATGGCGCTGGATAGCGGTGCCAGGGGGAACCCATGTCGCTGAGCACGTTGACGAACCGAGCACCGCGATGCGCCGGTTGCGCTTGTTCTTCCGCACTCGATAAGTCGGTGTTCGAAAGGCACTGGCGGCCATGTACTTGCGCGTGTATATTGGCCTGACCACTCGTGGCCCTCGACAGCAGCTCAAGAGCAGCTCGCGCCCCTCACCAGCTCCCCCCAGGCCGGCATGGTCTGGCACGGAGTTTCGTGGCCCGCAATCAGCGCGAGCGCATCCTGGCCGCCGTGGCGCAGGTGGCCAGCACACATGGCTACGGAGCCATGAGCGTGCAGGACGTCGTGCGCGAGGCGGGCGTCTCGCGACGCACCTTCTACGAGCAGTTCAAGAACAAGGACCACGCGTTCCTGGCGGCCTACGACGAGGCCAGCGGCCGGATGATGACGACGATCCGCGCTGGCATCGACGAGCAGAAGACCTTCGAGGACAAGATCAGCGCCGGCTTCCGTGCCTTTCTCGAGCTGCTGGCGGCTTCACCCGCGTTCGCGAAGATGTGCATCGTCGAGGTGCTGGCCGCCGGGCCCGAGGCGATCGCGCGCCGGGCCCGGACGATGGAGGACTTCACCGAGATCTTCGAGCTCGCCGCACAGCAGACCCTCGTCAAGGAGAACCCGCCGTCGCCGCTGATCGCCGAGACGATCGTCGGTGGTGTCTACGAGACCGTCTACCGCCGGATCGCCCGTGGCGAGACGGCCGAGCTCCCCAGGCTGCTCCCCGACCTGACCGAGTCGGCGCTATTGCCGTACGTCGGCGAGGCGCGGGCCGCCGCGCAGCGCAAGTTGCTGCTCGAGGGTCCCCGGCCGGCCGCCGGCTGACCACCTTCTGCTCCGGCGCAACTTACGCCTGTCTGGCGCGTTGAAGGTACGGTGCAGTTTGCATAGACGGGAGGCCTTCCGTTAGCGTGCTTGGTCGCGCTCTCGGCGGGGACGATCCTGCCGCGACAACGACTTTCGGATCAGGAGGAGCAAATAAAGATGCGCAAGCTCGCAGTCCTACCGGCAGCCCTAGTGGCCGCCGCTGTCGTGGCGGCCCCCGCCGCGGCCCAGGTGCCGGTCACGGAGTTCACCTCCAAGGCATCGATCAGCCCGAAGAAGGCCGGCACGAAGAAGAATCCGCGGGGCGTCCAGCTCAAGGGCAGCCTCGGCTTCAGGACGATCACGCCCGGCATCGAGGAGCCGATCATCACCGGCGGCGACATCCTGATCGCCAAGGGCGGCGTCTGGGGCGGCGGCAAGTACGCCACCTGCTCGGGCGCGAAGATGCGCAAGGCGCAGTCGACCGACGTCTGCCCGGCGAAGTCGATCGTGGGTAGTGGCGAGGGCGTCGCGTTCGCCGACACGACCGACGCCGCGCCGGACGTCGTGTTCGTAAACGGCGGCAAGAGCACGCTGTGGGCCTTCACCACGCTCTACAACCCGGCGATCGTGCAGGAGCCGGTCCAGATCAAGATCAAGAAGCAGTCGGGCAAGTGGGCCTACAAGGCCAGCTTCCGTGTCCCGAAGGTGCTGCAGGTCGTCGCCGGCGTGCCGATCACGCTGCGCAGCCTGAACTACAAGATCGGCGGTAAGTTCAAGCTGCCGAACGGCAAGACGGTCAACGCCAGCAAGCACGCGCCGCAGCTGCTCGCCACGACCAGCTGCCCGAAGAGCAATAAGTACCCGTACCAGGCAACCGCGCACTACCTCTACAACACGGGGCAGACTGCGTCGAGGCCGTTCAAGGGGACTGTCGCCTGCAGCTAGGCGCATCCGCTGCTTAGGCAGCAAGAACACATAGCAACACAGAAGCGCCCGCCCATTCGGCGGGCGCTTCTGCGTTGGGGACCAACATGGGCTTTCATAAACCGTACGTGTCTTAGTTGTCAAGAGAGAACAGACGGTCTATGGTTGCCCCATGAGCGACAGGCGACAGGCGGTCAGACTGGCGCCCGGGCCGCAGGGCGTACCCAAGGCGGAGATCGAGCGCGTCCAGCGCGAGCGGCTCACCGAGGCGATGGCCCACGTAGTGGCGACGGTGGGCTACGAGGAAACGACGGTCGAGCGCGTGCTCGTCCAGGCCGGCGTCTCGCGACGGACGTTCTACGAGCTGTTCGAGGACCGCGAGGACTGCTTCCTGGCTGCATATGACGAGGCGATGCAGCACGTGCTGCGCCTCGTCACCGACGCCTATCTCGACTGCTCCGCTCCGGAGCGGAGAATCGAGCACGCGCTCGAGACCTTCCTCGAGTTCCTGGCCTTAGAGCCGGAGCTGGCCCGGATGTGCGTCGTCGAGGTGTTCGCGGCCGGCACCCGAGCGCGAGAGCGCCGTGCTGCGCTGATGGAGCGCCTCGCGCAGCTGATCCAGCATGCACTGGGCGAGCTTCGCGGCGACGACCAGCTCGACCGACTGTCGGCCCAGGCGCTGGTCGGCGCGGTCCATGAGCTGATCTACCTGCCCGTGGACCGCCGCGACTCGGCCGCGCTGCGGGGAATGGCGAGCGACATCGTGGCGACCCAGGTCGCGCCGCTGGTGGCGGTGGCGCGATGACGACGGGGCGAGTCCATGGTGTTTCTGGCACCAGCGTCGATTCGGGCCTCGCCCGGTCTCACAAACCCACGGGTACAGACGAACGCAGAGCGCAAGGGCAACGCGCGCCGCGACGCCTCGGGCAGATCCCCGGGGGGCGCCACGGGCTCGCCCCGGAGGCGGTCGCGGAGTCCCAGCGAGCCCGCCTGCTCGTCGGCATGGCCGAGTCGGTCAGCGAGCGCGGCTACGTCAATACGAGCATCGCCAACGTGATCTCGCGGGCCGGCGTCTCGCGCAAGACCTTCTACCAGCAGTTCGACGGCAAGGACGAGTGCTTCGCCGTCGCATACGGCCAGGAGATGGACCGGCTGATCGAGGTGACCCTGAGCGCCTTCGACGCCGAGGGCCCGCCGTGGGCCAGGCGGCTGCGGGGCGCGCTGACGGCGCTGTGCGCGGCGCTCGCCGGCAACCCCGTCGTAGCGCGCCTCTGCTTCGTCGAAGGACTCGACGCCGGCCCGGTCACCGGCGAACGCCGCCGCGAGGCGCTGCGCGGCCTGCTGCCGCTGTTCGAGGCCGCTCCCTCGGACGCGATCGGCGAATCGCCATTCGGCGAGTCGCTGCGCATGGGACGGATCGGCGACCTCGCCGAGATGCTCCACCAGGAGATCGCCGCCGGCGCCGGACCCGCCCTTCCCCGTCTCGTGCCGGAGCTCACCTACCTGATGGCCCTTCCCTTTCTCGGCCCCGAGCGCGCCGCCCGCGAGCTTGACGGCCCTCCGGCCGGTCTGCGCGCGGCGAGCTAGCCGGCCGCGACGCACCACCCTCCGGAAACGCTTCGAAGACTGGATTTCGCCCTTTGGAGCCGGTATGGTCGTGATACTTGAAGTTTCTGGAAACAGCCATGGTCTCGAAACCCAGGTGTCGCGGTGGCTCCTGACGCGGGCAAGACGGCCCGCAGGCGGCCGGATCAGATTCCCGGCGGACACCACGGGCTGACGCCCGAGGAGGTGTCACGGTCGCAGCGCGGGCGGATCCTCGAGGCGATGCGCGATTCGATCGCCGAGCACGGCTACGCGGACGCGAGCGTGGCCGACATGATCAAGCGAGCCGGGGTGTCGCGCAAGACGTTCTACGCGCAGTTCACCGACAAGGAGGACGGCTTCCTCGCGATCTACGGCGAGCAGATGGGCCGCTTGCAGGCCGTGACGCGCGACGCCTTCGACGCCCAGGACGAGTGGGTGCCGGCGCTGCGGGCCGGGATCACAGCGCTGCTGACAGCGCTCGCCTACGACCCCGCCGTCGCGCGGCTGTGCTTCGTCGACGTGCTCGCCGCCGGGCCGCGCGCCGCCGAGACGCGCAACGCGGCGATGCGCGAGCTGGGCGAGATCCTCGAGCTGGGCCGCGGCGGCGACGTGACCGACGCGGGCGCGACCACCCCGCGCGCGCTCGGCATGAGCATGGTCGGCGGAGTCGGCGAGGTGCTCTACCAGGAGATCGTCGCCGGGCGCGCGGAGCAGCTGCCCGCGATGCTGCCCGAGCTGATGTACGCACTGGTGCTCCCCTTCGAGGGCCGCGATGCTGCACGGCGCGAGCTCGAGCGGCCCCCGCGGCGCACCCTGTCAAGTTTGTAAACAGGGAATTTCTAAAGTCTCCCCTGTCAGTCCTGGAGCGGAATGGACGCTTTAGACAGCGGTATGTCTAAAAGATTCTCCAGGCACCTACCCGTTTCTGGAGTACGATCGATGGATGTCGGAGACTCCCAGTCTGGAGAGCAAGGAGTTCAGCGTCACGCACCGGCGGCGGCGCGACCAGCTCCCCGGTGGCAGGCATGGGATCCCGCGCGAGGTGGTGGCCGAGTCGCAGCGCGACCGGATCCTCAAGGGGATGACCATCGCTGCGGGCCGCCACGGATTCCGCGACGCGCACATCACCGAGGTCGTCCACCGCGCCGGCGTCTCGCGCCGGACCTTCTATGAGCACTTCAAGGGCAAGGAGGAGTGCTTCGCCGCCGCCTACGCGCGCTCGATGGAGCAGCTCTGGCAGCTGACGCTGCGCGAGTTCGAGGTCGCCGACGAGTGGACCGACGGACTGCGTGCCGGGCTTGCGGAAATGCTGTCGGCGCTGTCGCGGCGGCCGGAGGTGGCGAGTGTCTGCTTCGTCGAGGTCCTGGCCGCGGGCCCGCTTGCCGCCGCGCAGCGCGACGAGGCGATGCGGAAGTTCCTGCCGCTGTTCGAGAGCGCTCCGACCGAGGTCCCGCGCACGCTGCGGATCTTCGAGGCGCTGGGGCTGGGACGGGTCTCCGACCTGAGCGCGGTGCTGCACCGCGAGATCGCCGCCGGACAGGTCGAGCGACTGCCCGAGCTGTTGCCGGAGTTGATGTACATGATGGTCCTGCCGTTCCTCGGCCCCGAGGTCGCGGCGAGCGAGCTGGAGCGGCCGGCCCCGACCGGCAAGGAGGCGGCGGCCTGATGGCGGCGCGCCCCGGACGCGGACCGGCACGACCGAACCGCGCCGAGGCGCGACTCGAGGGATCGCTGGAGTTCATGGGACGCGAGCGGGAGCGGGAGCGCGGCGCGGACCACCCCGTCGAGGCGCCCGATCCGGACCACGAGCGGCTGCTCGCCGACTACGACGCCGCAATGGAGCTGGCGTTCGCGGAGATCGAGCACGCCTTCCTCGTCGCCGACGGCGAATGGGCGGAGCGGATGCGGCTTGCGCTCGCACGGCTGCTGACGCTCGCGTCGCGCAACCCAGAGCAGGCGCGGCTCTGCACGATCCGCGTCTTCGAGGCCGGGGCGCTGGGCCTCGAGCGGCGCGACGTCTGGATGGCGCGCTTCACCGGCCTCTGCGAGTCCGGCTACGCCCAGTCGAGGCGCGGCGACGGCCCGCCGCGGCTGATCTCGCCGATCGCCGCCGGCGCGCTGTTCGAGCTCATCCGCACGCACGCCTCGGAGGACCGTCTCGAGCGTCTTTCGGAGGCGCTGCCGACGGCGGTGCTGGTCGTGCTCGCGCCGGTCGTCGGCCGCGAGGCCGCGCTGGCGCTCGCCGCCTGAGCGCTCGCTCAGGCGACCGGGTGGCCGGCGACGAACATGTCGTCGGGATCCCACTGGGCCTTCACGGCGCGTAGGCGCTCGATGACGCCCTCGCCGAAGAAGGTCGAGATCGGCGCCGGACGCTCGCTGAAGTTGAAGTATGAGCCCACGTCGTAGGGAGCCAGGGCCTCGCGCAGGCGGTCGAAGTCGGCCTGTGCGGCGGTGGCCGCCTCGGGACCGATCAGCGCGGCGACGCCGAAGGCGAAGTGGTCGCCGGGCAGGAAGTCGAGCGCTCCGCCACCGGGCGCTGCGCGCGAGAGCGCGCCACCGGTCTGGCGCAGCTCGGCGGAGACGAGCGTCGACCCGGCTTCCGGGCCGACGGCATCGACGAAGGCATCGATGGCCTCGGGCGGCAGCGGACCCGTGAGCGCATGATCGGTCAGCGCGGGAACGGGATCCTCGGGGTCCATGTGGACACGGCCGAGGACGTCAGGGCCGGCCGGCGCGAGGGTGTCGATCTCGGGGTCGAGCGCGCGCAGCGGGGCGAGCAGCTCCGCGCCCTCGCTCTCGCCGCCCAGGAACACGACGTCGACGACGACGAACGCACGGCCGCGCAACGGGGGCGGCGGACCGGGGACGTCGGGGATCTGGAGGATGCGGCCCGACAGCGTCAGCTCGTCGGGCGCCGTCAGCGTCAGCTCGCGCCAGGCGTGCAGCACCTCGCGTGCGCGCTCGGCCGGGAAGAAGAGGTTGCCCGCGTAGATCTCCGGCAGCTCGAAGAGGTCGATCTCCAGCGCCGTGACGACGCCGTAGTTGCCGCCTCCCCCGCGCAGCGCCCAGAACAGCTCGGGCTCGCTGTCGGCGGTGGCGCGGACCGCACGGCCATCGGCGGTGACGAGCTCGATCGCGCGGACCGCGCTCGCGGCGAGGCCGAGCTTGCGCGACGCGAGGCTGAGGCCGCCGCCGAGGTGGTAGCCGGCGACGCCGACGGTACGCGAGGAGCCGGCGAGCGGCGCCAGTCCGTGCGGTGCGGCGGCGTCCGAGACAGCTCCCCAGAGCGTGCCGCCGGCGATGCGCGCGGTGCGGGCAGCGGCGTCGAGCTCGACGCCGCTCAGGCGGTCGGTGCGCAGGAGCAGCGTGTCGGCGAGCGACTCGATCGCCTGGGCGGCGTGGCCGGTGCGCTGCGGCGCGACGCGCAAGTCCTTCGCGCGCGCGAAGTCGACGACGGCGAGGACGTCGCCGGCGTTCTCCGGGTAGGCGATCAGCGCGGGGCGCTGGTCGGCCGCGAGGTTGAACGCCTGCCGGGCGACGTCCCATCCGGGATCGCCCGGCGAGACGAGATCGACGGAGATCTCACTCGAAGCCACGCGATGAGACTAACCGGCGAACGAGAGCTTGCAACGCTCATGTTGGACGGATGTCCGACCGATCCAGTCATCGATTCAGCCAACAGGCCGAATTTCTCAACCAAAAGGCTGGATGGCCCCAGCGCCACGACAGATCGGACTCGCCCATGGCTGCACCACCGACACGCTTCAACCGCCTCGCCCGGGCCCTCTGCCTGGCGGCGCTCGTCCTCGTCGCACTTCCCGCCGGCTCGACCCTCGCCGCGCCCTCGGAAGAGGATCCGCCCCCCGCTCCGCAGCTGACGGTCAACCCCGGCGCCTACGACTTCGGGATCGTCGAGCTCAACCGCGGCGGTTCGCAGAGCGGCTTCAACGTCCAGAACGTCGGCCTCGACTGGACGTCGCTGTCGACCCAGATCACCGGACCTGACGCGAGCGCCTTCTGGTTCGCCTGGGACGGCTGCGGCGGCGGCAACTTCTCGCCCGGCTCGACTTGCGGGCTCGGCGTCCAGTTCAACCCGACCGAGCCGCGCGAGTACCACGCGACGCTTCGGGTCAGCACCGGCGGCATCGACTTCACCGCGGAGCTGACCGGTACCGGCGGGCTGCGCCAGGTGACGGCGATGCCCAACCCGGTCGACTTCGGCGCGGCAACGGTCGGCGAGAGCGCGACGCGCTCGGTGACGCTGCAGAACACCGGCAACGTGTTCTTCCAGTCGATGGTCGCGATCCCGGTCGGCGGCGACGTGGGAGCCTTCCGGCTGGTCGAGGACGGATGCTCGATGCGCCTGCTGGCGCCGACCGTCAGCTGCAAGCTGAAGGTGCGCTTCACGCCATACGAGGCCGAGCACGCCGAGGCGACGCTTGCGATCATCGGCGAGGGCGAGCCAGTGCTGATCACGCTGCGCGGCGACGGCGTCGCCGCGGTCGGCGACGAGCCGGCCACCGCCAAGCCGGCGACCGAGGGCAAGCAGGCGAAGAGGCCGGCGCGCGTCGCCTTCAACTGGCGCCGCGGGCTGCCCGCTCCGTACCAGGGCAACCGCGTCGACCTCGGCGTCGCCCGCTGCGTCGGCGCGCCGACCTGCCGCGTCAGCGTGCGGGCGTGGCTCGTGACGCACGGCGTCGGCGAGACGGCCGGCACGCGCACCACGAGCGTGCGCCGCAGGACCTGGTGGGTCGGCAACGGCAGCTCCGTCTCGCTCTGGGTCCCACGTGACCTGGGCGGCGCGCGAGCGCGACTGGTGGTCGACCTGCGCACCAAGTCGGCCGGCCGTCCGGTCGGCGTCCAGCGACTGAACGTACGACTGCTCGAGGGCGTGCGACGCGGCGGCGCCGTGGTCGCCACGCCGAAGCAGGGCCGATAGCGACGGCATGAGAGAACCCGCCCGGGGGTAAGGCCCGGGCCGGTTTACGACGAGGTACGTCCGGGGTAAGAGCCCGGACGAAAACGCAGTGCCGGGAGCGGGAACGCCCCCGGTCGAGGATCGACGGGCGGCCCAAGCGGGCCGCCCTTTTCCGTTCAGGCGCCTGGACCGGCGAGTCGCCAGGCGAAGAGGACGGCGGATACCGAGGTCGCGAGGTTGAGGCTGGAGACGCCAGGGCGCATCGGGATGCGGAGGTGGTGGTCGGCGGCGGCAATGGTGGCCGCGGCGAGGCCCTGGCGCTCGCTGCCGAAGGCGTAGATCGCGTCGGGCGGCAGGGCGCGCGGGTCGACGTCGTCGCCCTCGGGGTCGATCGCGAACAGCGGCCTGCCGCCGCGGTCGAGGTCCGCCACGGTGTCGATCCGGCCGACCGGCAGCGCGAAGTGGAGGCCCCCGGAGCCACGGATCGCGACCGGGTCCCAGGGATCCTGCTCGCCGGTCGTCAGGACCCCGGCGGCGTCGACGCCCGCCGCCACGCGCACGACGGCGCCGAGGTTGCCGTGGTGGCGCGGATCCTCGAGCAGGACCGCGGGCGCGTCGCGACGCTCGATCACGCCGGCGGGGTCGAAGGCGGGTCGCCGCGCGATCGCGGCGACGCGCGTGTGATGGGCGTACGGGCCCAGCTCGCGGTAGACTGCTTCGGAGACCGGGGTCGCCAACTCGCGCAGCCGCTCCCCCACGTCCGGCGCCAGCTCGTCGGCGAGCCGGTCGAGCTCGGCGGGCTCGCTGGTCAGCACCGCCTCGACCTCGCCGCCGAAGCGCAGCGCGTGCTTGAGCGCATGGAACCCCTCGAGCACCGCCCACCCACCATCGCCCCGTGCCTGGCGGAAGCGGTCGATCAATTGAGTCTGCTCGGTCCCTCCCACCACGGGCAGCCTACAATCGCGGCGTCCACGCTCCCGCAACGAAGGAACGTCCTCACATGCTTCGTCGTACTTCCCTTCTCGTAGCCGCCGCGACGGTCGCCGCGCTGGCGGTGTTGCCCGCGGGGGCCCAGGCCGCCGACGCTGTCGCCTCGAAGTCGTGCAGCCTGTCCGGCAAGACGCGCAGCCTCGGCCCGACCTACACGACGTCGCTGTCGGTCAAGCGCGTCAAGTGCTCGAAGGGCGAGTCGCTGGTCAGGTCGTACTACAACTGCCGCCTGGACAACGGGGGCAGGAAGGCGCGCTGCGGCGGCGTGTCCGGCTACTCGTGCAGCGAGCGCCGCTACGACGTCATCCCGACTCAGTTCAGCGCGACCGCGACCTGCAAGAAGGGCAGGAAGAAGGTCGTGCACAAGTACACGCAGTTCACCTAGGCCGCGATCAGCGGTCGCCGTCGACGGCGTCCTGGACGACGTCGGCGGCGACGGCCGCGCCCGCGCCGTTGAGGTGGATGCCGTCCTGCTCACGGACGATCCGCTCCCGGCCGTCGACCTCGATCGCGTCGCTGTAGCCGCCGTTGGGGGCAAACGTCTCGTCGAGGTCGATGACGGTGACACCGTCGCCGGCCCGTTCGGCGGCGGCGAACACGGCGCCGTTGACCGCTTCGGCGATCTCCTGACGGGCGGGATCGCGCGGGGCCGGTACGGTCAGCCAGTAGACCCGGGCGTCGCCGTTCTGGAGGTAGGCCTCCATCATTCGGCCGACACGACTGGCGAACGCGGCCTGCCAGTCCGCGCCGCAGCACTGGGCCTGGCCGCCGCCGGGCGCTGGCATTCCGAAGCCCTCGTTCGCTCCGATGAACACGACGACCGCCCGCGGGTCGTGCTTGCGGACCTGCTTCGCCGACAGCTCGGTCCAGTCGACGAGGTCGCTCTTCGAGATACCGGTGCCGACGTGTGGGTCGCGCTCGACGGCGACGTCGCCGCCGGCGTAGCGGCGGGCGAGCTCGGTGTCGAGCGGCATCGAGAGCGAGTCGCCCGTGACCAGCAGCGTGGTGGCGCCGTCGCCGGCCGCGGGCCTCGCTGGCCCGCCGTCGCTCTCGAGCCAGGCGAGTGCTTGGTCGGTGCGGCCGCTGAAAGGGAGGTTGTCGGCGATCCAGCCGGTCGGCTCCCCAACCGCCTCGACGACGTCGCGGCCGAGACCGGGCGGAAGCTCCTCCGCCCCGCCGCGGACGCCGGCGCCCTGGAAGAGGACCAGCAGCGCGACGGCGATCCAGACCACGACGAGCGCGTCGCGAGCACGGCCGCGGCGGCCGGGCGGGGGATCGGGGACGTCTGTGGTCGGGTCGCTCATCGTTAGAACTGGAAGTAGATGAAGGGCGGGACGCCCTGGCTGGGGACGGTCGCGCCGACGAGGGCGACGACGATGGCGAGGGCGATTCCGAGCGCGGGCGCTGGGAGGTTGGCGGCGCGGTAGCGGAGGCGGTCGAGCGGGTCGGGCGGGAGTAGCTGGAAGCCGATCACCACGAGGACGGCGCCGACGACGGCGGGGGTCCAGAGGGTCGCGGGGCCGGAGACGAAGAGCTGGCCGAGGAAGTTCATCGCGAGCGTCAGGGTCTCGGCGCGGAAGAGGACCCAGGCGAAGACGACGACGTTGAAGACGATCAGCCAGCGGACCCAGGTCGGGGCGGAGAGCCTGGTGCCCCGCAGCTGGTGCTCGACGACGAGCGCCAGCCCGTGGATCGTTCCCCAGAGGACGAACCCCCAGGCGGCTCCGTGCCAGAGGCCGCCGAGGACCATCGTGATCATCAGGTTGCGCGCGGTCGTCCAGCGGCCGCCGCGGTTGCCGCCGAGCGGGATGTAGAGGAAGTCGCGCAGGAAGCGCGAGAGCGTGATGTGCCAGCGCTGCCAGAAGTCGCGGAAGCTGGCCGCGCGGTAGGGGCTGGCGAAGTTCTGCGGGAAGACGAAGCCGCAGAGCAGCGCGACGCCGATCGCGATGTCGGTGTAGCCGGAGAAGTCGCAGTAGATCTGGGCGGCGTAGGCGTAGGCGGCGAGCGCGACGTCCGGCGCGGCGTATGCCTGGGGCACGCCGAAGACCGGGTCGACGATCTCGCGCGCGAGGAAGTCGGCGAGCGCGACCTTCTTGACGAGGCCGATCACGATCAGCACCACTCCCGCCCCCACAGCGACGTTGCGGGGGTCGCGCGGCGTGCGCAGCTGCGGCAGGAACTCGCGCGCGCGGACGATCGGGCCGGCGACGACGTGCGGGAAGAAGCTCAGGTAGATCGCGACGTCGAGCGTGCTGCCCGGCTTCAGCAGGCCGCGCTTGACGTCGACGGTGTAGGAGATCGCCTGGAAGGTGATGAAGCTGAGGCCGATCGGCAGCGCGAGGGTGAGCAGCGGCGGCGACAGGCCGAGCCCGATCCCGTCGAGGAAGCCGCCGATCTCGTCGGCGAAGAAGCCGTAGTACTTGAAGACACCGAGCACGGCGAGGTCGAACGCGACCGTCAGGCCGACGATCCACCTGCGCCGCCGCTCGTCGGACTCGCGGTGGACGAGCACGGCGCCGAGCTGGTTGGCGAGCGTGATCGCGGCCAGCAGCAGGCAGTAGCGCGGGCTCGCCGCCGCATAGAAGCCGTAGCTCGCGACGAGGATGAACGGCTTCCAGAACCGCGGCCACGGCATCAGCGCCCACGACGCCACCAGCACCAGCGGGAAGAAGATGGCGAACTCGATCGAGGGGAAGACCACGCGGCCGGGGATTCTGCCCTGGGGGGCGGCTAGAGGATGCGGTTGGCGCGGAGGCGGCGGATGGTCTTCTGGGCTGCGATCGAGGCGCCGGCGTTGTTGAGGTGGACGCCGTCGGCCTGGCGGACGGAGACGTTGCGGCCGCCCCACATCAGGCTGTCGCGGTAGACGAAGCCCGGCGTGAAGATGCGGTCGATCGGGACGACGTGGGCGCCGGGGACCCCGCGGGCCGCACGGCGGATCGCGGCGTTGACCGGTCCGAAGACGGTGCGGAAGCTGCCGCCGCGCGGGGCCGGAAGGGTCAGCCAGTAGACGCGGCCCGCGCCGCCGCGCCGGTAGGAGCGCATCATCTGGGCGGCGCGGCGGGCGTACTCCTCGATCCAGGAGCTGTCGCAGCACGGCGCCGTGGCTCCCGAGGGGGTCGGCATCGGGAAGCCGTCGTTGGCGCCGATGAAGACGACGCTGACGTCGGGCCGGACGCGCCGCGCCTGCGACCGCGCGTTGGCGACCCAGTCGAGCATCGACGGCTTCGACAGCCCGGTGCTGATGTGCGCCTCGCTGCGTACCGCCGCGCTCCCGCCGAGGCCGTCGGCCATGTAGTGGTCGAAGATCTGGGCCATCGAGTCGCCCGTGACGAGGACGCTCAGCTTCCCGCGCGGAGCGACCCGCGTCGCGCGGCGGAGCTTCTGCTTGCCGTTGCGGACCTCGAACAGCCAACGGCCCGGAGCCTTGACGTGGACGCGCCGCTCGACCCGCCGCACGCCGTCGCGCAACACGAGCTCGCGACAGGCCCAGCCGATTGCCGGTGGCGCGACGCACAGCTTGGTCGCGTAGCGGCCCTCGCTGTTGCGCGACCTACGGCGAAGGACCAGCTCGACGCGACGGCCCGCGGCACCACGTCGCGGGGCCGCGAACCACAGGCGCAGGTGCTGCCGCGGCGGGGGGTCGGCGGGCGGTGCGACGAGCTTGGGCGTCACCGCCGGCGGCTCGGAAAGCCCCTGCGCGCTCGCCGCGGGGGCCGTCCCGACGAGCATGCACAGGGCCGCCAGCGCGGCGATTGCGGCGTGCTTGCGCAGGGTGACCACGCCGAGACCGTAGCGGTGCTGCCGTTGCCGAAGCCGGTCCGCGGTACTACGCCATGACGATCTTCGTCGTTTGTACAGGTAGTAGCCGGTACAAGAGACGAAGATCGCTGAGGGGCGCTCAGATCTCGAACCGAAGCGCGGCGCTGACGGCGTCGGCCTCGAGGTCGAGCAGTAGGCGCTTGCGCTCGAGGCCGCCGCCGAAGCCGGTCAGGGAGCCGTCGGCGCCGATGACGCGGTGGCAGGGGACGATCACGGCGATCGGGTTCTGGCCGTTGGCCGCCCCGACGGCGCGGGCGGCGTCCGGGGCGCCGATGCGGCGCGCCTGCTCGCCGTAGCTGACCGTCTCTCCGTAGGGGATCTCGCGCAGCGCGCGCCAAGCCTGGCGCTGGAACGGCGGTCCGTCGAGGACCAGGGGCACGTCGAACTCCCGCCGCTCGCCGACGAAGTACTCGTCGAGCTGGGTGGCCACCGCCGCGAACGCATCGTCGGCGCGCTCCCACTCGCGGCGAATCTTCTTCGGACGGCCCGCCTGCACGTAGAGGCCGTGTAGGGCATAGCCGTCTCCGGTCAGCAGCAGCTCCCCGATCGGACTTTTGACCGTCGTGTAGAGCTGAGCCGCCACGCCCCTACAACGTCGCAGGCGGCGCGGCTGTGAGATCGGGCTCCGGCTCGCCCTCGCGGATCCCGAAGCGGGCCTGGAAGCGGCGCAGCGGGCCGGGCGCCCACCAGTTCCACTCGCCGAACAGGCGCATCAGCGCGGGGACGAGCAGCGCGCGGACGATCGTCGCGTCGATCATCACGCCGAGCGCCGTGCCGAGCGCGATCTGCTTCATGAAGAAGACCGAGCTGACGCCGAAGGCGAGGAAGACGACGGCGATCATCACGGCAGCGGCGGTGATCACGCGGCCGGTGCGTCCGATGCCGAGCGCGACCGCCTCCTCGTTGTCGTGGCCGGCGTCGTGGAGCTCCTTGATCCGTGCCATAACGAGCACCGCGTAGTCGGTCGCGAGCCCGAAGACGATCGCGAACAGGAAGACCAGGCTCGTGACCTCGATCGCCGCCGGGCCGTTGTAGTCGAACGGAGCGTTGAGCCAGCCCTCCTGGAAGGCGAGCACAAGGATGCCGAGCGTGGCGCCGAGGGTGAGCGTGTTCATCAGCAGCGTCTTGATCGGCAGCAGCACCGAGCCGGTCAGCAAGAACAGGATGATCAACGTGGTCAGGACGACGATCGCGACGACGACCGGCGCATGGTCGACCAGGCTCTCCTTCTGGTCGATGAAGCGGGCCGTATTGCCGGAGACGAGCGTCGTCGCCGTGCCCGGCGGATCGAGCGCGCGGATCGTGCGGACGGCGTCCTGGGGCGCGCCGGCGAGCGCCGGCCCGTCGGCGGCGAAGTTGGCGAAGGCGACGTTGCGCGAGGCGCGCACGAACGGCGTCGCGGGAACCATCCCCTCGACGCTCTCGACCTGCCGCTCGAAGGCCGCGAGTTGGGCCGGTGTGGCGTCGCCGCGCACGGTGACGGTGACCGCCTCGCTGATGTCGCGCGGGTAGTGGCCCTCGACGTAGCGGTAGGCGTCGTAGGACGGAGCGCCGTCGGGGACGGCCTCGGCGCTCGGGCCGGTCAGCGTCGTGAAGAGCAGCGGCGACGCGGCGAGGAGCAGCAGCCCGCCGCTCGCCAGCGCGGTCGCGACCGGGCGGCGCATCACGCCGTGGGCGAGCCGGTACCAGCCGTCGGACCCGTCGGAGACGGCCGGCCCGCGACGGACCGACCACTTGTCGATGTTCGTGCCGAGCAGCGCCAACAGCGACGGCACGACGAGGATCGCGATGACCGCCGAGAGGATGCCGACCGCGGCGCCGGCGACCGCCATCGAGTAGAGGAAGCGCTGCGGCATCACGACCAGCGCGGCGAGCGCGACGGCGACCGTGAAGCCGGAGAACATCGCCGTGCGGCCGGCGGTCATGACGGTGCGGCGGTGGGCCTCGCGCGTCGCGCCTCCGCCGGCTATCTCCTCGCGGTAGCGCGAGATCATCAGCAGCGCGTAGTCGACGGCCAACCCGAGACTGAGCCCCGTCGCGATGTTCATCGCGAACAGCGAAGTGTCGACGAGCTCGGACAGCAAGCGCAGCACGAGGAACGTCCCGATGATCGAGATCACGCCGATCAGCAGCGGGATCGAGGCCGCGACGACGCCGCGGAAGACGAGCAGCAAGAGCAACGCGAGGATCGGGAAGGCGATCAGCTCGGCCTTCGTCAGGTCCTCGCGCGTCTGGTCGTTGGTCTCGTTGAAGCCGGCGGCGAACCCGCCCATCCCGACGTCGAGCGAGCTCGAGTCGGCGATCGGCAGGACGTCCTCGGCGACGAAGCCGCCGGTGTCCTCGACGTCGGCGGTGGTGAGGTGGACGGCGACGACCAACGACTCGCCGTCCTTCGCGACCAGACGGGCACCGGCGCGGCGGTCGGCCAGCGGGTCGACGACGCGACCGACGTGCTCGACGCCGCGGATCTCCTCGCTCATCCGCGCGACCTCGCGCCGTACCGCCGGACTGGTCGCGTCGAGCTTGCCGCCGTCGGGGTCGCGCACCACCAGGAAGAGCGCCGCGTTGGGGTCGTAGCCGAGCGCGCCGCGCAGCGTCTCTGTCGCCTGCTCGCTCTCCGACGCGCTGTCGGTGAAGCCGGCGGCCTTTAGGTGCTTCTCGACGTCGTGGCCGAAGGCGATCGCCAGCACGGCGAACACCCCCACCAGCGACAGCACGAGCTTCGGGCGGTTCCAGGTGAGGTCGGCTATCCGAGCGAGCATGGCGGCGACTGTACCAGAGTGAGTTCCGAAAGGGAACCTATACGTTTACTTCAGGAACCCACCCCGCTACAGTGGCTGGCGATGACCCGTATGCCGCTCGACGACATGAACTGCTCGATCGCGCGCACGCTCGACGTGATCGGCGACGCCTGGACACCGCTGATCCTGCGCGACATCGCGATCGGCATCACCCGCTTCGACGCGATCCAGCGCGACCTCGGCATCTCGCGCAAGGTGCTGTCGGAGAGGCTCGGGTCATTGATCGAGCACGGCGTGCTGCAGCGGGTCCCCTACCAGACGAAGCCGGTCCGCTACGACTACTACGCGACCGAGAAGGGCGCCGACCTCGGCTTCGTCCTGCTCGCGATGCAGACCTGGGGCAACCGCTGGATCTTCGACGAGCAGGGCCCGCCGCTGCTGCTGCGCCACGAGCCCTGCGGCGCGACGATCGAGGCCGTGACCGCGTGCTCGAACTGCGGCGAGCAGCTCTCGGTCGGTGACCTGACGCCGCTGCCCGGGCCGAGCTTCGACCCGGACTCCCCAGAGGTCTCGGCCGCGCTCGAGCGGCGCGAGGCGGCGTTCTCGGCTGCTCGCGGCAGCTCCTAGGGTCGCGGTCGCGCTGACTCGACCAGAGCCGCTGACGTACCCCTGGGCCAACCGCATCAAAAGGTGTTTACGACCTCCGAGGTTGGGCAGACAGCCGCCCCACGACAACTTCCAAGAGGAGGAACCGAGATGGCCGACACGGCGATTTCAGCCGGTGCGACCGGCAGCTCCGGCGCCTCGAACGGCGGCGCCACGGAGCAGGCACAGGACAAGGCGAAGGAGGTGGCCGGACAGGCGCAGGAGAAGGCGCGCGACGCCGGCGAGCAGGTCCGCGGTCGCGTCAGCGACCAGGTCGATCAGCGGTCGACCCAGGCCGGCGAGCAGATCCGCGGTACGGCCGGGGACGTTCGCTCGTTCGCCGAGCAGCTGCGCGAGCAGGGCAAGGACAAGCCGGCGCGGTACGCCGAGCAGGCCGCGGATCGCGCGGAGCGGCTCGGTGGCTACCTGCAGGACGCCGACGGCGACCGGATCCTCGGCGACGTCGAGCGCTTCGGCCGCGAGAACCCGTGGACGGTGGTCGCGGGAGGACTCGCGCTCGGGTTCGTGGCGTCGCGGATGCTGAAGGCGTCGAGCGGCGAGCGCTACCGCGCTTCGACGTCCGGTCAGATCGGCACCCGCTCGCAGAGTCAATTCGACCCCCACCGATAGCCATGGCTGACAGGAATGGCGACAACGACCTGTACGACCGCCCGACCGGCGAGCTGCTGCGCCAGCTCTCGCAGCAGACGACCGATCTGGTTCGCCAGGAGATCGAGCTGGCAAAGGCGGAGATCGGCGAGAAGGGCAAGCAGGCGGGCCTCGGCGCCGGGATGTTCGGCGGCGCTGGCCTGTTCGGCGCCGGCGCGTTCGCGGCGCTGACGACGGCGATCGTCGTGGCGCTCGACCAGGCGATGGCCCTGTGGCTGGCGGCGCTGATCGTGGCGGTCGTCTACGGGATCGTCGCCGCGGTGCTCGCGCAACGCGGCAAGCAGCAGGTTCAGGCGGTCGGCGCCCCGGTGCCGGAGCAAACCAGAGACAGCGTGAAGGAGGACGTCCAATGGGCCAAGACCCGGATGAGATCAGGCAGGAAATAGAGTCCACGCGCACCGAGATGGGCGAGACCGTCGAGGCGCTCGGCCACAAGACCGACGTGACCGGCAGGGCGAAGGGCGCCGTGTCGGACCGCGTCGAGTCGGTGCGGTCGAAGGTCGCTGGCTCGACGCCCGACAGCGGCGAGGTCAAGCGGGGAGCCCGTCAGGCGGCCGGCATGGCGCAGGAGAACCCACTCGGCCTCGCGGTCGGCGCGGCGGCGGTCGGCTTCGTCGCCGGGATGCTCGTCCCGTCGACGAAGATGGAGGACGAGCGGATCGGACCGATGGCCGACCAGATGAAGGACAAGGCGCGCGAGGTCGGCCAGGAGGCCGTCGAGCGCGGCCGAGACGTCGCCCAGCAGGCGGCGGAGAGCGCGCGCGAAACCGCCCAGGAGGCGGGTCGCGAGCAGGCCGGCGAGCTGCGCGAGAGCGCCCGGCCGAGCTCCTAGGTCGGACCGACGCGACGCGCCTGGGCGACGGCATTCTCGATGCCGTCGCCCCAGGCGTCGCCGTGGCCGGTCAGGACCGTTCGGGCGCCGGTGGCGGCGAGCGCGTCGAGGGAGCCGAGCGCCCGTTCGTAGTCGGCCGTCGCCGCGCCAGCGACGATCCGCGGACCGGTCTCGGCGGTGTACGGGTCGAGCATCACGATCGAGTCGCCGGCGATCAGCGTGTCGCGCTCCGGAAAGTGCAGGGCGCAGTGCCCGAGCGTGTGGCCGGGTGAGAAGACGACGGCGGGGGAGCCGGGAACGTCCAGCGTGTCGCTCTCGTGAAAGCGGGCGCCGTCCTCGACGAGGTACCAGTTGACGTTGGCGTCCTCGACACGGTGGATCCCGGGTCCGGCGTCCCGTTCGAGCATGCCGGCGCGGTACCCGCTGGGCCGTGCCTGAACCGTCCGGCCGGCGCGGCTAGGCCGCCGCGCCCGCCGAGGTCTCGACCTCGGTGCGGCCGCCGCCGCTCTGACGGCGGCCGTAGAGCGTGCCGATCAAGATCTCGGTGACGCTGGGGTCGAACTGCGTGCCGGCGTGCTCGGACAGCTCGCGGACCGCCTCGGCGTGGCTCATGCCCTTGCGGTAGGGCCGGTCGGAGGTCATCGCGTGGTAGGCGTCGCAGGCGAGGATGATCCGCGCGCCGATCGGGATCTGGTCGCCGGCGATCCCGTCCGGGTAGCCGGCGCCGTCGAAGCGCTCGTGCTCGTGGCGGACGATCCGCGCGATCGGCCCCATGCCGGGGATCGCGCGCAGGATCCGCTCGCCGATCGCCGGGTGCTCGCGCATCACCTTCCACTCGTCGTCGTCGAGCGGGCCGGGCTTGTTGAGCACGTCGTCGGGGATCGCGACCTTGCCGATGTCGTGCAGCAGCGCCGCGGCCTTGATCTGATCGACCTCGGCCGCGCCGAGCGCGAGCCCGCGCGCGACGGATTCGACAAGGTCGACGACCGACTCGGAGTGCTCGCCGGTGTAGCGGTCGCGCTCGAGCAGCGCCTCCGCGAGCGCGGCGATCACGTCGCCCTGGGCGCGCGGCTTGTCGCCGTCGGCGGTGTCGGCGGCGTCGCTGGCGGCGGCCCGACCGCCGCCGAGCGAGCGCGCGACGTCCACGCGCGTCCCGGCCTTGGCGAGCAGCTGCTCGGAGGTCATTCCCCGCTCCCACTGCGCGACGCCTACGGAGACGGTGGCGCTCTCGATCTCGCCGACGTGCAGCGCCTCGAGCGCTAGGAAGATCCTGTCGAAGGCCTGCATCGCCTCCTCGGCGCGCGTCTCGGGCAGCATCGCGACGAACTCGTCCGCGCCGGAGCGGCTGACTACGTCGCTGGCGCGGACCTGCTCGGCAAGCAGCTTGCCGACGGCTGCGAGCACCTTGTCGCCTGCCTTGCGGCCGTGGTGGGCGTTGATCGCCCGGAAGCCGTCGACGTCGATCACCGCAACGGTCAGCGGACTGCCGTGGCGGCGCGAGCGCTCGATCTCCGGGCCGAGCCGGCGGTCGAGCTCGTCGAGCAGCGGCAGGCCGGTCAGCGGGTCGGCGGTGCGAGCCGCGCGCAGCTCGCTCTCGAGCCCGGCTATCTGACGGCGCGCGTCAGCAAGGCCGGCCCGGAGCTCCTCGACTTCCTGCTTGCGCGCGCGCATATCTGGCCCAAGTTTCGGACGCTACGCCCGAAACCTTGAGCCCTGCAATGGAGATTGGACTGACCGATCCCTGTCGCGCTAGACGAACTCGGCGAGCGCGGGATCGGGCTCGCCCGCATCCTCGGTGGCGCCCTCGTGGACGTCACCGCCACCGTGCGCGGCCGCCATCTCCGCCGGCGACGGCGAGCGCAGGAGGACCAGCGCCACCACGAACGCGACGGCCACGAGCCCAGAGCCGATCAGATACGCGACGTGGAAGCCGGAGTTCAGCGCCGACAGCGCCCCCTCGCCCTCGGCTAGCAGGCTGTCGGTGCGGTCCGCCGCGACCGTCGCGAGCACCGCGAGGCCGATCGCGCCGCCGACCTGAACGGTCGTGTTGATCAGGCCTGAGGCCAGCCCCGAGTCCTGCATGCTCACGCCGGACATCGACAGCATCATCAGCGACGGGAAGCCCATGCCGGCGCCGAGGCCGATCAGCACGACCGGCGGGACGACGTCGAGCAGGTAGTTGCCGTCGACCGGCGTGCGGGCGAACAGCAGCAGGCCGGCGCCGATGAAGACCAGCGCGGAGACGAGCGTGTTCTTCGCCCCGAAGCGCATGATCAGCTTCTCGGAGAAGCGCAGCGACATCGCACCCATCACGATCGTCGAGGGCAGGAACGCCAGGCCGACCTCGAGCGGGTCGTAGCCGAGCACCTGCTGCAGGTAGAGCGCGCCGAGGAAGAACATCGCGAACATCCCCGCGACGAGGAACATCATCACGACGTTCGCCCCGACGACGTTGCGCACCTTGAACAGCCGCAGCGGCATCAGCGGGTGCTCGAGCCGCGACTGGCGGAAGACGAACGCGGCGACCAGCGCCAGCCCGACGGCGCCGAGGCCGAGCACGCGGCCGGAGATCCAGCCGTCCTCGCCGACGCCGAGGATCGCGTAGACGGCGATCATCACGCCCGAGGTCAGCAGCACCGCGCCGGGGATGTCGGCGCCTTGCTCGAAGCCGATGCCCTCCTTGCCCTCGACCAGCTTCAGCGCGAAGTAGGCCGTCGCGATCCCGACCGGGATGTTGATGAAGAAGATCCAGTGCCAGGAGATGAGATCCGTCAGCACGCCGCCGGCGATCAGGCCGATCGAGCCGCCGGCCGAGGCGACGAAGCCGTAGACGCCGATCGCCTTCGCCTGCTCGCGCGGCTCGGGGAACATCGTCACGATCATCCCGAGCACGACCGCCGAGGCCGCCGCGCCCCCCGCGCCCTGGACGAAGCGCGCCGCGATCAGCATCTCCTGCGTCTGCGCCAGCGCGCAGAGCGCCGACGCCACCGTGAAGATCGCGAGGCCGATCAAGAAGATCTTGCGCTGGCCGATCAGATCGCCGAGCCGGCCGGCGAAGAGCAGCAGGCCGCCGAACGGGATCAGGTAGGCGTTGACGACCCAGGCGAGGTTGGTCTGGTCGAAGCCGAGATCCTCCTGGATCGACGGCAGCGCGACGTTGACGATCGTCGCGTCGAGGACGATCATCAGCGCGCCCGCGCAGAGCACGTAGAGGGCGAGCCAGCGGCTGCGGTCTTCCTTCGGTGTCACGGTCGCGGCAGTCACGTCTCGTCTCTCCTATTGATCTGGGGTTCGCCACTAAGACCGCTGGCGGCACGAAAACTCATCGCGGTCGAGCGTCGGCGGGCCATCCTCGGGAAGGCGGCCCACCAAGTTAGCGCGACCGGCAGCTAGCGACCGGTCGCGTCGCGGTTGGCCTTGACCTTCGCCCGGATCCGGTCCTCCTGCTCGCGCAGCTCGGGCGTGAAGGCCGCGCCGAAGTCCTCGTCCTCGGCCACCCGGCGCACGTCGAGCTCGAAGCCGCCGGGGACGCCGCCGAACGGGGCCTTCGAGATCCACTCGATCGCCTCGTCGCGGGAATCGACGTCGAGAATCCACCAGCCGGCCACGAGCTCCTTGGCCTCCGTGAACGGCCCGTCGGTCACCGACCGCTGCTCGCCGTCGAAGCGCACCTTGAAGCCCTCGGTGCTCGGCGCCAGGCCCTCGCCGGCGAGCATCACGCCCGCGTCGGCCAGCTGCTCGTTGTAGCGGCCCATCGCCGCGAACATCTGCGTCATCTGCTCGGGCGGCATCTCCATGCCCTCGGTCTGCGGGTCGTTCTTGACGATCACCATGTAACGCATCGGAAGCTCCTAGGAAGTCGGGGGAATCAGTCTTTCTACTCCTACGTCGAACGGGCGGAGCGGAAATCGACATGGAGGGCTTATTTGTCCGGATCGGCGCTCCCCGAGCGCCCCACCGAATCCCCTGACCACGGCGAGTGTTTGCGCTGACGTAAATCCAGAGGGGGGTCCCGATGACCGACAGGCGAGGTTGCACGAGGCGGACGCTCGCCGCGGGACTCGCAACGCTGACAGCCGGACTGACGGCGGTCAGCGCGAGCGAGGCGACGACGTGGTCGCCCCCGTTCCCGGTCTCCGGCGAGGAGAGGGGCGGCGCCCCGGAGCTCGCCTCGTCGCCAGCCCGCCAGGACGCGGTCTTCGTCTGGCAGCGCGGGTTCGACGTGCTTGCGCGACGGATGGCCGCGAACGGGACCCTCGGCGTGACGCACCGACTGGGGTGGGCCGTCGAGGAGGAGGACGGAACCGGGCCCCGCGCCACCCTCGACCGCGCAGGCGATGCGGTCGTCGTCTGGCACGGGGGCGACGACACGCTCCGAGCCCGGCGGCTCGGAGCCAAGGGCGAGCTCGGGCCGTCGCGGGTGCTCGCCCGCGGCCTTCCAGCAAGCCGGTTCTCGCCGCAAGCCGACGTCGCGGTCGACGCCGCCGGCAACGTGACAGTGGCCTGGGCGAGGGTGGCGACCGAGGACATCTTCCCGAAGGGCGTGCGGGTGGTTGGCGGGACGGTCCACGCGCGGCGCTTCCGTGCCAACGGAACGCTCGGATCGCCGATCGACCTTCCCGACGGCGGGCGCAGCGTGGCGCCGGGCGTGGTCGTCGCGCCATCCGGGCGAGCGACGATCGCCTGGGCGCAGATGGCCGGCGACGGCGAGGGGTCCAACGTCCTCGCGGCGACGGTCGACGCCCGCGGCATCGTCGGATCGGCCCGTGACGTGTCGGGCGGACTCACCTGGGCAGGCGTCAGCTCGGGCCCGCAGATCGCGCTCGACGGGGCCGGCAACGTGACGTTCGCCTGGCTCGGGGGGCCAGGCTTGTCGGTCGTCGCGCGCAGGATGGCCGCAGATGGAGCGCTTGGACCGGTGCACCAGCTCGCGACCGGCGGCAGTCTCGACAGCGTGCGCGTCGTGTCGGCCCTGAGCGGGCGCAGCACGATCGTCTGGCGCAGCCTGGGCGCCACGGCGGTCTCGATCGCGGCACGCCAGCTCGCCCCGGACGGGGCACCCGGCCCGCTGCTGGACCTCTCGGGTCCGGCACCCACGCCCGTGGCCGAGGCCGACGTCACCGACGACGCGCGCGGCCGTGTGACCGCGACATGGACCCAGGAGTCGGCGTACACGACCGCCGAGGCGAAGGTCCGGTCGGTCCAGGCACGCCAGGTCGATCCCGACGGGGAGCTCGGCCCCACGGCCAGGCTCGTGTCCGGCACCTCCGGGACGCTGCGCTACCCCGGTGTCGCGGCGGGCTCCAACGGCGTCGTGACGGCGGCGTGGGCCACCCTGGGTCGCATCGGCTCGACCGTCAGCGCCGCCCGCTTCGTGCCACGCTGCTACCGCGTCCACGTTCGGCGTGCCGTGGCGCACGTGCTCAAGCATCGCCAGCCCCCGCACGCGGCCGGCGTCCACCTCAACCTAGTCTTCGACCGCGCCGCGGCGCTCCAGGTCGGCCGTCTCGTGATGAGCTACACGGCTCCGAGCGGCCGCCGCCGGTCGGAGCCGCTGCTGCTCACACGACGCATCGACAGGACGACGATGAATCAGCACCTGCTGATCGGCATCCCCAGCGAGCTCCGCGCCAAGCTGCGCATCGGTCAGCGCGTGAACGTGCAGGTTCCGCTGCGCGCCAAGACCTACGCGACCGGCTGCGACTTCGGGAGGCGGATAGCCATACGCACCTCGGCGGTGGTGCGCTAGCGACTGACAATCGTTCAGCCCTAACGCGAGGAGTCGCGCTGGCGCTCACGGCGTTCGGCGCGACCCTCGAGGACCATCATGACGGCGATGCCCGTGAAGAACGCCGGCCAGAAGATCAGCTGCCTCTCCGTATCGCTTGGGTCCGTGCCAAAGATCAAGAAACCGGCGATCAGCATTGCGATCGCGACAGCGGCGCCGATGTTTCCGTTTCGAAGAATCATCTGCATATATCCTATCTGATGATCAGCTCACCCAGCAAGGCGACGGCCATCAACAGGCCGCCTACGTAGCTGCCGTTGAGAACGGCCCTATCCCGCCACGATTCCCTGCGACCGAGCAGCAGACCCAAGGCTCCCGCGATGAACCCTCCGAGGAATGCGCCAGCCCCTACGGAGGTAGCCGCGCCCTCTCCGAAAGCGCTCACGGGACCGGCCGCCGATACGAGAGTCACCGTGACGGCGTGAGGATCGATACCCATACGGGCAACGTAGATCCGTGAGACGCACGAGATACAGCGCTTTCCCTACAGAAGGGACCCCGTCATGTCACGACTGACTTGCAGCATCTCGGTCTCATTGGACGGCTACGTGGCCGGTCCGGACCCAGGGCCGGAGCAGGGACTCGGGGCCGGCGGGGAGGCGCTGCACGAGTGGATCTTTGGGCTGGCGTCGTGGCGGGAGATGCATCACAAGGAGGGCGGCGAGCACAACCCGGACTCCGACATGCTCCAAGAGGGGCTCGACGCGACCGGCGCGATCATCGTCGGCAAGCGGATGTTCGGCGGCTGGGACGGCCCGTGGGGCGAGGAGCCGACGCTCGGCGTCTGGGGCGAGAACCCGCCGTTCGAGGTTCCGGTGTTCGTACTGACCCACTACGAGCGCGAGCCGCTCACCGTCGGCCAGACGACCTACACCTTCGTCAGCGACGGGATCGAGTCGGCGCTCGAGCAGGCACGGGCCGCGGCGGGTGACAAGGACGTCAGCGTCGGCGGCGGGGCGCACGTGATCCAACAGTACCTGCGGGCGGGACTGCTCGACGAGTTGCAGCTGAGTGTGGTGCCCCTGCTGCTGGGCGGCGGGGTGCGGCTGCTCGACGAGTTCGGCGACGAGCCGCCGAAGCTGGAGCGGACGCGGGTGCTGGAGTCGCCGAGCGGGGTGACGCACCTGCGGTACGAGGTGGTGCGTTGACGGCGTAAGCAAGAGAGGGCCGGCGGGTTGCCGGCCCTCTCTTTGTAACTCACGTGGGAGCGTGAGCTAGCGGCTGGCCTTGGCCGCTGCCCGCTTTGCTTGGCGCTTCGCGGCCTTGGTCTGCTTCTTGCTGCACGGGGTCTTCATGCGGACGTCGGTGTCGTGTTGGCGTCCGTTGTGTGCGTCCATGTCGGTCTCTGCGATGTGGCGTGCGGTGCAGAGGTTGATCTTGGCCCTGCGGGTTCGTGTGACGGCGATGATGCCTGTCTTGCCGCCCTTGATGTTGAGGTTGAACTGGCTGATCGGCGCGTCGGGTACCGCGTTGAACGTGTTGACGAGCTTGCCGGACTTCGTGGTCGAGGACTCGCCCTTGAGGTTGACGGCGATCTCGCCGCGGAGGGCGACCATGATCATCGGCAGCGTGCGGATCTCGTTGCCGGTGACGGGGTCTTTGCGGATGTTCTTGACGAAGTACACGTTGCCGGCGAGGTCGTCGTCGAGCAGCGGCGTGCTCGCCCTGGCCCTGCCGACGATGCTCCCCTTGGGGCAGTGGTTCTCTAGGTCGGGCTTGGTGCCGTCGGCGAACTCGCAGAGCGCCTGGGCGTTGTCGGGATCCAAAGCGAGCGACTTGGGGAGGCGGACGACGGCCTTCTCGATGCCCGCCTCGCTGGTGCCTTGCTGGGTGACGACGGCCTTGATGCCGGGGTGCTTTCCGGTCGTGACCTGCTTGCGGCCGGTGAGGCGCATGGCGAGCTTCGGCTTAAACGCCAGGTTGCGGCAATCGCGGGCCTGGAAGGCCGTGGTGCGGTTGACCGTCGTTCCCTCGGCCGACGTGAGGTCGGCTGCGACCTGCTTGGCGTCGCAGTCGGAGGGGTTGAGCATGAACCCTGTCCGATCGACGTTGACCAACACCCGCCGCACCCTCAATGGGACGCCGTGGTGGATCGTCGGGAACGGATCCGAGACCGCCGAGACCTGGGCGGTCTTGCGGTCGACGTGGATCGCCTGTCTGACGATGATCGGGGAGAGCTCCATGTCACCACGGAACGGGCCGGCGATCGCGCGGACCTTGACCATCAGCCCGTAGGCGCCGCCCTTGTAGCCCTCGGTGAGGTAGACGTCGCCCTTCTGCTCCAACACGAACGGATCGCCAGAGCCAGCGGACGCATCGACAGACCCGATCCGCGAACCGGCCGGACAGTTACCCGCGGCGGCCTGGGCGTCCTGACAGAGCGCGACGTCTTTGACCTTCGCCAACAGGCCGGTAGGCAGTTGGGCGGTGAGGCCCTTGACCCACTGATCGCCCTGCGGACGCGTGAACTCAAACGCGAACGTTCCGCCCTCACGCGCACCCGGATTGCTCATCCCGCCCTGAAGGCCAGGCGAGAACCCGAAGCCACAATCGCCCGACACATCCGACTCGGAGGACTGAGTCACAGGTGCTGTGCCGCTCCACGGCGACAGCGTCGTCGCGATCGACCGCGGACCACAGGTCTGGGGCATCGCGAGCATCCCGCGATCGCCACCCTTCAACGACACCGACACATCACCGATCGGCAACTGCGGATTGTCATCGAAGGTCGCGGTCAGCTTGCCGGTCTGCGGGTCCGCGGTCGCGGAGCCCGGCAGCTTGACCAGGATCCCGCGCTCGACGTTTCGCAGAATCAACGCCATCCGCAACATCTCACCCGACATCGGATCAGTCGACTTCGGGGTGCGCAACACAAGGGTCCCCGACAGCGTCTCCTCCAATACCGGAGTCGTCGCCGTCGCGGTACCGATCTTCGAACCGTCCGGACAGGACGGCTCGGAGTCGGTCTTCAGGCCGAGCTGGGCGTCAGAGCAACCGGCCAGGCCGGTCGCGCCCGAAGGGTTGACCGCAACACCCTCCGGCAGCTCCACCACAGTCTTCTTCAAATGCGCCTGCGAGATCCCATCCGGGTCCTCGAGGCCGTCGCTGGGAACCGACAGAGACAGCTCGAACCCCGACGCCGCATCACGCACCGGCGACGTCAGTGCCGTGGTGGTCGACGGAGTGAACGGAACCGTCTCGCAGTCCGTCATCAGCGGCTCGTCGATCGCGACCGACGAGAACACCCCCGGGTGCTCCCAAGAGTCCGCCGACATCCGCGTCTGCAACGGCTCGGTCGTACACGCGGTCGGGTTCGTGAACAACGGCTTCTCAAACGCCCCCGCCTCGCCCGGCTGCTTGCAGCCGGCAAGCAGCCTCGACAGACCAGCCGGGACGGTGTTAGCGCCATAGGAGCACAGCGTCGCACCAAGCGCGTCGAGCGGCGGGACCTCGACGATCGGCGCGCTGTCGATGCTCACCGCATACCCGTCCTCAGGACGCAGACGCGCGTTGAGCACATAGATCCCCTTCGAGTCGTTTATGCCTAACGCGAACTGGGCCGCCACGCCCCGCTCGGCCTCGATCGCGTAGAGCGGCTGCAGGCCCCACCCCCCCCCTGCTGCGGGGTTGCCGAAGGCGCCGCCTAAGCGGACCTCGCCGACGATGCTCTCGAGCGGACAGCCGCCTGGCGTGCCCGCCGGCTTTAGCGTCTTCTTGGCGTCGTCACACACCACCAACGGCGCGAGCGGATTGCCCACCAGCCCCGGCGGGGTATCGGTGAGCAACTGCTTCGCACGCTCGACCGCAATGAGCCGGCCGAGCGGCTCGCCGTTCCGCGTCCGGCGATGGTTGAGGTGGATCTGAGCGTACGCCGCCCAGGGATGACCGCCCGCGCGGGTGTACTCCCCACCGTCCTCGTCGAACAGGTTCGTCTCCATCGACTCCGGGATCAGCCCAAAGCCGAGGCTGGGCTGTGAGAAGTCGAACTCGTCGACCTCGACGCCCCCGTCCGGGTCGCCGCCACCGGACACCGTCGCCCGGACACCAACGACGTTTGGCATGTCGTCGCTCAACCCGACACCGACCGCGACCGGCGGGAACTGCTGCCCCGGCGCGAGGGCGTCTGACCGGGTGCACGTCACCTTCGCAGGATCGGAGGCGGTCGCAAACGTCGACGAGCATGCCCAACCCACCGGCGGGTTCTGAGGGTTGTCGGGGTTGTAGATGTTGAGCACCGCCGCGCCACGGCCCTCGGGCAGCTCAATCTCGAGCGTGACCGGGCTGCTGGTCGTGTTGGCGAACTCGACAGATGGGTTCTGCGCCACCGGCAAGATCACTTGGCTTGCGACGGTCCCAACCACCGAGTTGTTGGAGATCCCGACCAGAGCGCCGCCCGCGTTGGACCCGATCACCCGGCACTGAAGGACCTTGTTCTGATCTGGCTCTCCCACACCGCCCTGCGGAACGTAGGTGTTGGTGGTAGCGCCGGCGATCTCCTGACCGTTGCGCAACCACTGAAACGCGTAGGGCTCGGTGACGCCGCTCCAGTTAGCCGGCGGGTGACACACACCCGTCTCGGTCCCGGTACGGCTGGCACCATCCGTGTCGAGGACCGCCGGACGCGACCCCGCGTTGATCCGGTCACTCGGTGCAGGCGGCGGCGTCGCCGGCTGCGGATCGACCACCATCCCCGGCATCGAGGCATACGCAGCCCCAGACGTCGCGTTCGTGCCCGTCACAAGGCACTGCAAGACCTTCCCAGCATCGTCACTAGTCGTGGTGTAGCTCTGCGCCACAGCACCCGCGATCACGACACCATTGCGCCGCCACTCAAAAGCGTAACTCGGATGAGTCGGATCCCCCGGCACCCCCGGACCCCAGTTCTTCGAAGGCCCGGAAGCGGCCTCGATACCATTGCAGAACACCTCGTCGCCCACAGCCGGAACGGACCTCGCGAGGTTCCGAACCGTCGCAACGTACTGGATCCCCGCGTCGTCACGGCGCATGCCCGCACGCTGGACGGTACGTACCCGCACCGGGCCGGGGTAGGGGCTCGCGATCATCCCGTCGAGGACCTCGAGCACAGGAACGTCCTTGCCCTCCAGCGGCCCACCGTCAAACGAGACCCCGTAAAGGACGTTGAGGCCCTCAGACGATAGGCCCCCTCCGCGCACCGATACCGACCCTCCGCCTTGGGAGATGTTGGAGATCGAGTTCAGCGCGGACTCGACCTCCGCCCTGCTCGCGCGTGCCGGGATGTCCGCGGTCTCTCCCACGCCCGGGCCGCCATCGCCGAAGCGCAGCCGATAGGTGCCCGCCAACCCGAAGTCCTCGAGTATCTGCAGCTCGGAGTAGCTGCCCTTGAGCGTCACATCCAGGGCAGGGGCTGCCAGCGCACCAGACGGCGCGACCAGCAGCCCCCCCAACACAGCGGCGACCACTGCAAGCGCTGCTACGAACTTTGAACGGCGGCGTGTCTTCATGCTCTCCTTCTCACTCACGGCCTTGCCAAAACGGGGGTTCACTGCTCGGGTCGGGCGGTTCATGACTTCGCTCCCGGTAGCAGGACGCTCATAGCTCGGCTACGAGCCCCGGATCGACTCACCCGAACCGTCACACGCAGCCGCTTGCCCGAAGCCAGACGCTCGCGCGCCGACCGGTTCAAACGCAGCCTCACAGTCACCGCACCCGCCTTGCGCATGCGAACCGTCCTGCCTGCGATTCGCGTGGCCTTCCTCCCGAGCCTCGCCCTGGCCGTGAGCGTGACCCGTCCGGGCGCGCTGCTCGAAACCCTGACGGGGAGCACGCCGCGGCGGGCAGCCCGCTTGCGCGCCCGCTGCGACAGCCCCGCGATCGCCAGCGTCTTTCGCCCTTGGACAGAGGCGTTCTCGCTCCCTGCCGCAGACGAAGTCTTGGCGTCGGCCGGTATCGCGCCGGGCCCGCCGCCCTGGCAGCCATCGGCGAGCACCGCGCACGGGGCGGGCGTGTCGGGCAGGGCGAACCCGCCACCGACACGCGCGACATAGACGTCAGAGACCACGTCCCCGTCTTGGGGCAGCAGCTGGGTGATCGCCTCAAACGCGACCGACGACCCATCGTGAGAGAGAGCCGGCGCGAGCAAGGTCGCACCAAGGGACCCGAGGCTGAGCTGAGTCCGCGACGTTCCCGGCAGACGGTAGAGCTCGCCCTCGCGCCAGAGGTAGTCGTTGAAGAGACCGTCGTGGTCGCCCGCTGTAAGCCCCTCGTCGGTCTGAAAGACGATCGTCTCGCCGTCCTCGCTGACCCACCGCTTGTGCTCCGCGAAGTCGGTACCCGCCTGCGACCCATCCTGCAAGGCCCGCGGCCTGACATCAAAGGCGCCGTTGTCAGAACCGCCCGCGGCCGCTGCCGAGATGCGCTGCAGTTCGCCGGCGTCGGCGTCGTAGCGATAGATGTCGCTCCCGCCACCGTCGCCGTCGTCACCCGTCAGCGACGCGGCGGTGCGAAACACCAGCACGTGTCCGTCGCCACCGACCTCGACACCATTCGCATCGGTCCCGACCGCCGGAACCGGGTAGGCGTCGTTCTTGAAAGTGCCGTACTTGCCCCACAACAACTCAGCGTCCCAGCCAGACAGCGTGCCGACGAACGCGAGGCTCTCCTGATCGGCGTCCCAGACGAACAGGTTGCGCTGCCCCGCCACAGCGACATTCCCGCTCGGGTTCGGCGCGTCGGTCAGGACACCCTCGGCGACGAAGTAGACATGCGACCCATCACCGGAGATCGCGACGGTCCCCGTCGCGACACCGGCACCCGACCCGACTGTCGGATGCGCGGCGCTTGCCTCACCCGCCGATACCTGCACCAGCCGATCACCGCCCGACCGCGTCGCGTCCCACATGTAGAGATCGCAGCCGGCAACAGCGAGATCCGAGCACGCCCCAGAGCCAGCGCCGTCGAGGTCAGAGTCGGCTAGCTGACGATTGGAAGTGAAATACACCCGGTTGCCATCCACCGACGCGCCCTCGTACAGGTCGTCGCCATCTACGCCGTCGCAGGCTGGCGCTACGCGATCGCACTCCGACCCCGACAACACGGTGATCCAAGGCCCCGCCGACGTCTCCACCCGCCGCATCACCCGCAACCGATTCGCAACGGGGTCGCACACCCCCGCACCCGCCTGACCCGGCCGGGTGGAGAACAACACCCGCGAACCATCGCGCGAGACCGCACCCTGATCGCGACCATTGAGCTGCGTGTTTTGAAGCTCGTCGAACTGGCCGCCGACACGCGCACCGCATCGCTCCCCCCACACCCTCCCATCAGCGTCACGCGCCAACAACTCCACCGACGGGATACCGCCAACACCAAGCCCAGCGACATACACATGCGCCTCACCACCCACCGGGACAGGGTCGCCCTCCAAATACGTCGTCGTGAGATGTCGTCCCGAACTCCTCAACGTGTCGCTGAAGGCCGGCTTGAAGTAGACATGCGAATGGTCAGCCGACGCCCCTTGGAAGACCGACGCGAGGACGCTGAGGCGGTCGCGATCGGCAGGGTCGAGCGGCACCAGCAACGGCGACAACGGCGAGAACGCGCCACCCACACCAGCCCGAAAGACCCGCGCCTGCCCCAGCTCCATCTGATCAGGCGCAGCCGCCAACGCCACCCACCGCGAGAAA
>Ga0190275_10000250_pt1 | contig 54619 bp, 52 predicted proteins | sample Popmic550T_FD_133745 | JGI IMG/M metagenome (GOLD analysis project Ga0190275, IMG submission 133745) | Populus adjacent soil microbial communities from riparian zone of Yellowstone River, Montana, USA - 550 T | ecosystem: Environmental > Terrestrial > Soil > Riparian zone > Trees stand | place...
TCTTTCATCCCGAGGCGGACTTCGCCCTGGTCGAGGCATGGCTGGCGGTACCGGAGATGATCGACCAGGCGGTGGCGGCGCTGGGCGACGAGGGTGAGCACGCCCTGCCCGAACGCGCCGCCGAGCTGGAGGAGGCGCTGGTCGCGCGCACCGCCCCGGGCTTCGCCGCCTTCGCTGAGATCGTCGCCGCCGGGTAGGGGAGGGCAATGGAGGTCTGCCTGATGATCGAGGGCCAGGAGGACGTGACCTGGGAGGACTGGCTGGCGCTGGCCGCGGCTTGCGAGGAGCACGGGGTGGGGACGATGTTCCGCTCCGACCACTACCTCTCCGTCGACGACCGCCGAGAGCGCGGCTCGCTGGACGCCTGGGGGACGATCACCGCGCTCGGGGCCGTCACCCGCGAGCTGCGGCTGGGGACGATGGTCTCGCCGGCGACCTTCCGCCACCCAGCGGTGCTGGCGAAGGCGGCGGTGACCGCCGACCATGTCTCCGGCGGCCGGGTCGAGGTCGGGATCGGCGCCGGCTGGTGGGAGCGCGAGCATGAGCTCTACGGCTTCGACCTGCCGCAGATCGGGCCGCGGATGGAGGCGCTCGAGGAGCAGATGCAGGTCGTCCGCGGCCACTGGGCCGAGGGGCCGTTCAGCTTCGAAGGCCGCCACTACCGCGCCCACGAGCTCGACGCGCTGCCGAAGCCGGTGCAGCGGCCGCTGCCGCTGATCCTCGGCGGCCGCGGCGGTCCGCGCAGCCTGGGCCTGGCTGCGCGCCACGCCGACGAGTACAACACGGTGATGGCGACGGCGGCGGAGGTTGCCGAGGTCCGCGCCGGCCTCGACCGCGCCTGCGAGGCGGAGGGGCGGGATCCGGCGTCGCTGCCGCTCTCGATGATGACCGGTTGGCTGGTCGGCGCCGACCGCGAGGAACTGCTCGATCGGGCCGCCCGCCTCTCGCGCTGGAAAGGCGAGGACGGCGACGGCGAGGCGCTGATCGCCGGTCTGCGGGAGAGCACGATCCTCGGCACGACCGAGGAGGCGACCCGGCAACTGCACGAGCTGGAGGCGGCGGGCCTGACCCGGATCATGGGACAGCACCTGCTCCACCGCGACCTCGACGCGGTCGCGCTGATGGGGCGGGAGATCGCGCCGCGGGTCTAATCGCGAGACCGCAAAAACCCTTGTACAACCCGGGTTTTTGCGGTCTCGGCGCTAGCTCGGCTCGGCGGTTCCGTAGATCGCCCGCAGCCAGATGTCCACGAGGACGTCGAGGACGCGATCGTCCTCCAGCGAGGGGGACTCGCCGGCGAAGCTCGCGTACTGGACGCGCTCGTTCATCTGCACGAGGGCGATCGCCATGTCGCGGGCGGGCTGGCCGGGGGGAGCGGCGCCGCGGGCGCGCTCGACCTCGATCACCGCGGTGACGTCGGCGACCCAGCCCTCCATCACCTGCGCCCAGAGGTCGCGGGCTTCGGAGTTGGTCGTGCGCAGTTCGGCCGCGGCCAGGACGACGGAGCGGCGGGCGCGGAAGGCGGCGTAGAGATTCTCGAGGGCGCGGCGCAGGCCGGCGCGGGGGTCGCCGTCGGCCAGCGTCGCCACCGTCTCCTCGCGGCTGCCCGCGGCGGCGGCGACGAGGCGGTCAATGATCGTCAGCACCACCGCGTCCTTGGAGGGGAAGTAGAAGTAGAAGGTGGGGCGGGAGATGCCGGCGCCTTTGGCGAGGTCGTCGACCGAGATCTCGGTCAGCGGCCGTTCCTCCAGCAGCCTTTCGGCGGTCTCCAGGATCGCCCGCTCGCGGTCGTCGCCGCTGGCGCGGGTGCCGCGGCGGCCACGGCCCTTGGGGGCGTCGTCGGGCGCTAACTCGGCTTTGGGAAGGGTCGCCATGTGCTCCACGATACATTGCGTCGAGAAAATCGACAAGTTGTTGACTCTCTCGACACAGTGTTGATAGAGTTCCGGCCAATGAGCCAACGAGTAATCATCACCGGCGCCGCCAGCGGCATCGGTGCCGCGTCCCTGAAAGCCCTCCGCAGCCGCGGCGCCGAGGTCGTCGGTCTCGACCTCAAAGGCGACGACGACCTGATCGCCTGCGACGTCACCGATCAGGAATGCGTCGACAAGGCCGTCCGCGAGGCGGTCAAGCGGCTCGGCGGCGGCCTCGACGCGCTCGTCAACTGCGCCGGCATCGGCCTGCCCCAGAGCGCTACCGAGCGCCCAGGCCCCGACGCCCTGCGCGTCATCGACGTCAACCTGCTCGGCACCTGGCGGGTCACCGCCGCGGCGCTGCCGGCGCTGCGTGCCTCCCATGGCCGCGTCATCAACATCTCCTCCGGCCTCGCCCACCTCGCCGTCCCGTTCGCCACCGCTTACGGCGCCAGCAAGCGCGGCGTCGTCGGTTACTCCGAGCAGTTGCGGGCAGAGGTGGGGGACGAGGTGACAGTGACCACGGTCTATCCCGGCTACATCCGCACCCCGATCCACGACGCCAGCGTCAGCGCCGGCATCGGCCTCGAGGGGATGGTGCCGCCGGAGCCGCTCGACGCCGCGGTTGCCACGATCGTCCGCGCGATCTACGGCAAGCCGGCCCGGGACCTCGCCACCACCCGTCGCGGTGCCCAGTCCTACGCAGCCCTTCGCGTCATCCCCAAAGGCCTGGTCGAGCGCGCGGTCCGGCGCCAGATGCGCGCGGGCGCCAAGAAGGGCCGCTTCAAGTCAACCCCGATGACGAGCGACCTCCTCGCTCGCCTCAGCAAGTAACCAGGAGAGACCTTTATGTCTACTGAGCGTCAGTCCACTGAGCGTGAGCATGTGAACGTCCTCATCGTCGGCGCCGGCCTCTCCGGCATCGGTGCCGCGGTCCACCTGCGTCAGAACTGCCCCGAGAAGAGCTACGCGATCCTCGAGGCGCGCGAGTCGATGGGCGGCACCTGGGACCTCTTCCGCTATCCGGGCATCCGCTCGGACTCGGACATGTTCACCCTCGGCTACTCGTTCAAGCCCTGGCGCGGGGAGAAGTCGATCACCGACGGCGAGTCGATCCTCGACTACATCAAGGAGACCGCCGAGGAGTACGGGGTGGAGGACAAGGTCCGCTTCAACCACAAGGTCGTCGCCGCCGAGTGGTCGAGCGCCGAGGCGCGCTGGACCGTCCGCGCCGAGCGCGACGGCGAGCCGGTCGAGCTGACCTGCGACTGGCTCTACGGCTGCACCGGCTACTACCGCTACGACGAGGGCTTCACGCCGAACTTCCAGGGCACCGAGCGCTTCGAGGGGGAGATCGTCCACCCCCAGCACTGGCCCGAGGACCTCGACTACGCCGGCAAGCGCGTGGTCGTGATCGGCAGCGGCGCGACCGCGGTGACGCTGGTGCCGGCGATGGCCGAGCGCGCGGCGCAGGTGACGATGCTGCAGCGCTCACCGACCTACGTGATCTCCCGGCCGGCCGCCGACGCCGTCGCCAAGGTGCTGCGGCGGCTGCTGCCGGAGAAGGTCTCCTACGCGGCGACGCGCTGGAAGAACGTCTTCCTGATGCTGGCCAGCTACAAGATCTCCCGCCGCTGGCCCGGGGTGATCAAGCGCATCGTCCGCAAAGGCGTGCAGCAGAACCTGCCGGCGGGCTACGACGTCGACACCCACTTCAAGCCGAAGTACGACCCCTGGGACGAGCGCCTCTGCGTCGTGCCCGGCGGCGACCTCTTCAAGGCGATCGGCAGCGGCAGGGCCGAGGTCGTGACCGACCAGATCGAGACCTTCACCGAGAAGGGGATCCGGCTCCAGTCCGGCCGCGAGCTCGAGGCCGACGTCATCGTCACCGCGACCGGGCTCAACCTGCTCGTCTTCGGCGGCATGCAGATCCTCATCGACGGCAAGGAGAAGCAGATCTCCGAGACCGTCGGCTACAAGGGGATGATGTTCAGCGGCGTCCCCAACATGTGCCTGGCGCTCGGCTATACCAACGCCTCCTTCACCCTGAAGACGGACCTGGTGGCCGACTACGTCTGCCGGCTGCTCAAGCACATGGACGCGCGCGGCTACCGCGTCGCCACGCCCAAAGCGCCCGACCCCGCCATCGAGACCGAACCCTTCATCGACCTCAAGTCCGGCTACGTCCTCCGCTCCCTCGACCAGCTCCCAAAGCAGGCGGCGACCCATCCCTGGCGCCTGCACCAGAACTACGCCCAGGACATCCGCCTCCTCCGCAAGGGCCCGATCGACGACGAGATCGAGTTCTCCCGCGGGGCGGGGGAGACCACCAAGCCCCAGCCGGGCAACCAGACCGGCGAAGTAGCCGCAGTCGCCTAGAATCCCCGCCAGCGAGGTGGCAGTAGCTCAGTTGGTAGAGCTCCGGCTTGTGGTGCCGGCGGTCGCGGGTTCGAATCCCGTCTGCCACCCCTAATCGAATCCCCTGCAAATCGGCATGTCGGGGTCGGCCGGATCGGTTTAAACCGGACCCAAATTCCGCTCCCGATCAGGCAGAAACTGCCTGATGGATGCTGAACAAGCGGGATAGGCGGCGCTTGATTCTGGCTTCCGGCGATCCGAAATCCGCATGGGGCGCTGGCGACTAGTGCTGGAACGATTTGTGATTTCTGAGAAACAATGTTCCAGGCAGCTTCCTAAAACCTTGTTTTAAGCGCTTCTAGCGCTGGTACATTCGATCGATGTCGCCCTCCTCGCGTGCCAATAAAGAGCAGATGAGCGAGTCCGAGGCCGTCCTCGTTGACATCGTCAGACTTGTTGCCCGCGGCCAAGCCGACGATGTGGCTCGTCGTGTCAGCAAGCTTCTTCGCGGAGTGGGCGGACGGCGCACTCACCAACTTTCAAAGCCATGCCGTGAAGCCTTGACCAAGGCAGTTGAGAATGCCGCAGCGCCAGCGAGTCTCCGAGCGGCTGCTGGCGACATGCAGTCCTCGGGATCGCTAATCGATCCAAGGATGCTGGAGATACCAGCGGTCGTGATGGCTCCGGTGCTCTCGGAGAGGCAGGAGGAAGGTCTGGCGAGAATCATCGCCGAGCACGAGAACGCTAAGAGGCTGCTGGATCATGGAGTTTCGCCAACCCGATCGCTGCTCCTTAGTGGTCCGCCAGGAGTTGGCAAGACGATGGCCGCTACCTACATCGCGTCGCGTCTCAATTTGCCAATGCACCGTGCGGAGCCGTCGACCATCGTCACTAGCTTGCTTGGAGAGAGCGCTCGAAATCTCGCTTCTGCTTTCGACGCAGCGCGCAGAGAGCCGAGTGTCCTATTGCTGGATGAGTTCGACGCGTTCGCGAAGCGCCGGGACGATAGCCATGAGGTTGGAGAGCTGAAGCGATTCGTCACGACCCTCTTGGGAGAGCTTGAGCGAGGGATGCCTCATGGCATCTTGATTGCCGCCACGAACCACCCGGAGCTACTCGATCCGGCGGTATACCGGCGATTTGATGCGTCAATGGAGCTGGGCTTCCCTAATCTCGATGCTCGACGTCGGATCTTGAACACGGCTCTTGCGAGTCGCTCCATTTCGATCCGAAACGCAACTATTGATCTATTCGCAGCTGCTACCGAAGGAGCGAGCGGCTCGGATCTTCAAAGGATCTTCAATGAAGCCCTGCGTTCCAATTTGCTGGATGACGAGGACTTGAATTTTGCACTTGTGCGAACTGCTGTGCAACTCGGTAAGGGATCACGAGATATCCGTATAGAAGTTGCACAAATGGCCCGGAATGTTGGATTATCCACTCGGGAAACGGCAGAGTTGCTTGGATGTTCCCACACCACGGTTCAGCGAATGTACAAGGGGGAATGAGTGGAGGCTTCAGGGGATGGGCGCCAGCGCCCCCTTCTCAAGAATGGAGAGAGGCTCGCCAATAAACCCAAACGGGTTAGCGGTGGAGGCAAGAAGTATCACCCTCGCACCTTTGAGCAGGCGAAGAAACTACTAGCGCCGATGACTCAATCGTTGCTATCAGAGGCTGAAGCGATGCCATCGGGATTGCGTGGGGAGCGGATTGTCTTTGAAGCTGAGCTGCTGCCCAACTACCTCGCCGCGAGCTATTCGCCTAAGCACTTGCGTGAAGCTGCCAATCTGGTCCCAGTTGGCTCTCGAGCAGCCCGTGGGGTGAAACGGACTCGCAAAGGAGATCAACCTGATGAACCAACTAAGTCTGTTCTCTTTGCAGGAACTGTCGAATCCTTCGAGCGCCTTGATGATCTTCTTCAGAAGTCATCTCATTCGGTTGAGGAAAGCATTCAGGATGACATCGTCAAGTTCGAGCGAATTTCCCTGGCTTCCTCTGAGAAGGTGATCAGGCGGCCCGTTGCAGATGTCGAACAAGCCGAGGATGGGCAGATGGGCTGGGAGGCGGTGCTGCACCCTCCGGTGGATCGCGATGGTGAGGTGACGTTGAGTGCCCGTGATCTGGTTCTCAGCCGCTGGGCCGCCTGGCTAGAAAAACTCGGTGGCTCTCTCCACGGTGACTTCGTACGCGCGGTAGGCAACCTTCTCTTCATGCCAGTCAGCCTGGACCCCGATCAGCTTGAGCAGGCCGCCCGCTTCAACCCCCTACGAGCACTGCGGCCAATGCCCCGGATGAGAAACATTGGCGGCGCGCTTCGCAGTTTTGATCCCGGTAATGCTGCACCTCATGCTCCGAAAGTCGCTTCGGCGCCGAAAGCCAATATCGCCATCTTTGATGGAGGGGTTGATGCTAATCACCCCCTCCTCGCGCCCTTTGTGCGGCAAATCGATCTGACCCCTACCCCCTTAGACGCCAACTGCGCCAACCACGGTACGTTGGTGACGAGTGCGGCCCTCTACGGCCATATTGGACTTGGTACGACGCTCTCGGAGCCGCCATCTAGCGTCGATCATTTCCGTGTCCTGCCACGACCCGCCAACATTTCGGCAATCGATGAGGTCTATTGGGTTACGGACCAGGTTGAGGCGATCTTGCGTGGCAGCCCTCACAAATTCGCGATTTTGAGCTACGGCCCTAATGAGACGGTCGATGAGGACTCAGAGCCCCACCGTTTCACGGCAACTCTCGACCGAATCGCTTACCTGGAGGGCATCACGATCGCCGTTGCAGTTGGCAACAACGGTCAACCCGAACGCTCGCCCTTGGGGCTCGATCGCGTGCAGCCGCCCTCTGACGGCGTCAACGTGATCGGCGTCGGCTCGTGTCACGAGCCCGATTCCGCTCGAGCCGTACGAGCCGATTACAGCGCGATCGGCCCTGGACGGGCGGGGATGCGAATCCAGCCGTTGGGAGTTTGCTTCGGCGGGGCTGCGAATCAAGAGTTTGTCGGTGCTGCGCCTGGAGGAGGTTTGCAACTGGATCAAGGCACGAGTTTCGCGGCGCCCAGTGCCGCACGTGGCCTAGCAAGCCTTCTCACGCCGATCGGGGAATCGAGCTTCAATGCAGCCACCGCGCGCGCGTTTGCGGCTCATTTCGCTCACGGGTGTGATGAGAAGGGGCATGACCTCCAGCAACTGGGTCACGGGCGTTTGCCCGAGGATTACGTGCCCCATCTCGATTGTGGTCCCACCGAGGTCACGATTTTGATTGAGGACACCTTGCAGCGTGGAATGACTAAGGGTTACCCGTTTCCAGTCCCATCTGGATCGCTGAGCGGGAAGGTCGGCGTGCGGTGGACGGTGAGTTTCATTGCGCCCACGGATGAGGAGGAGGCTGTCGAGTACACGCTTGCGGGTCTAGACGTCGATATGCGTCCGAACAAAGCAAAACGCAAGCTCAGGCCACCCAAAGGCTCGGGGCTGAAGGCCAGAACGGTTGACACGCGGGTGGATGGGGCGCTAATCAAGGAAAAAGAAGCCGAAGGCTGGAAATTGAGCAAAAACGCATTGACCAAGTCCGGAGCCGCATACCGGGACGAGCAGACCTTGGCGGAAGAAGGCAAGTGGGAGACGGTAGTTCGGCACGATGCCTCAATGTTCGGATCCAGCCTTTACCGCCCCGAGGTGTGGCTCACTTACTTTGAGCGGGGCCAAGGAGAACTCGTCGATGCTGCACACTCGGTTGATCTGGAGTTTTCGATGCTTATGACGATCAGTGCACCAAGCATGGTCGATCTGTATGACAGCGTGCGTACGCGCGTCGCTTACAAGGAACTGGTCCCGATCGCCCTTCCGGTAATGGTCGAACTTCCTGGTTCGTGACTGGGCTGTGAACCGGTCGACTTCTGTCAGCCCTCCATTTGATCGGGATATTGATCCTCCGTAGCTCGCCTGTCGTCTTCCGGCAGGAACCCGAAACGCTAGGTGCTCCGACGAAGACGATGTTGCCTATTTGTCTTTTTTCGGCGGCGGAGGGGGCGGCGGTTGCGGGCGCTCACGCGGCGGAGGGGGCGGCGGCCGGTACGGCGTCTGGGGGTTCCCCGGCAGATCGCTCTCGCGTAGTTTCCGTTTCTCACTCATAGTGCGTCTCCTTTGTCCTCTCTATGCCCTATTGCCGAGAGCTCGTCGGGGATCGTCCTGCCGTAGAGCAGGGCCTGGTTGACCTCGGCGGCGATCCGACGCTCGTCGCTGAAGTTTCGGGGGTGGCGGACGCCGAGTTTCTCGTAGAGCTCGAACCTGTGCAGATCGATCGCGGCGCGCACCGTGCTGCCCCAGCGCGTTGCCGCTCCGGTCGCCCAGCGGGCCAGCAGGACAGAGGCGAGGAATGGCAAGAGATAGACGACCATGACCGGTCCCGAGAGCGGTCCTTCCACGATCTCGTCAACGACTAACCAGGCGCCCGCGATCAAGAGCAGCAAGCTGCCATTGACGAAGAAGCAGACTTGGCTGCGCGCATTGGCCTCTAGCTCGGCTTGCCGTTCGGAGAGCAACATGTCGATGCGGGGCCAAGCCGGGACGCTGTCTAGGCCCCACCGTTTCATCGCATAGGCCTCGAAGGCGAGCACGGCGTTGCCGAACCGGGTCGGCATCAGGGCCTCGATCCTGTCCGGATATCCAGTGTCGAGCTTCCAGGCGGCAAATGCGCTCCTGCTCTCGTCCTCACCATCGCGCATCTCCTCCAATGTCCGGAAGGCACGTTCCTGTCTCCCGATCAAGAACGTTCGCAGCTTGCCGACGAGCGGTATCCGGCGCCGGCTTTCGACCAAGGGGTAGCCCTCGTAGAGCCGAATCACTTGCCAGTTCAGTCCCAGTAGCAGCAGGCCGAGCAGGACCCCCGTCGCCCCTAGCACGGCGATTTGGGTGCCGCCGCCGAGGGCGCGATAGCCGCTCGGGAGGAACGGATCACTCAGCGCCTGCGAGAGACCGACAAGGGCGAAGAAGGCTGGCAGGAAGAAGCCGACGATGAAGTAGCGGCTGAAGATCCCTGCGACATCGCTGGCAGACATTGGCAAAGCTTCCCGGCCTCTTCGCGGGGCGTCAAGGATCGGGCTTCAACCCGCTTCCGGGGTACGGCGTCATCGGTGCGCACCGATAGCGGTAGATATCCCTGTCTGTCTTCCTGAAATTGACCCCGTGCCGTGTCGTGATTCAGATGTCGCCGGTTCGAAGTCGATGATCGACCCCTTTAAACCGGGGGTATGCCCGATCAGGCAGAAATCTGCATTTCTGCCAGCACACCCCGACACTCGCCGAATATCCCCGCATATCGAGCCTCGGGGGCCGCGATCGAAGGCCGGCGCAAATCCGCTTGCCATGCGGGATTCGCCCTCGGCACACCTAAAGGCAAGCCTTTTTGTGGTTCAGGCGGTCGCTGGTTCGAATTCGGTCCGGCATATCTGGCCCGGTGTACGGTAATTGCTGATGGAGACGGTCTTGGATCTGCTGTGTCGCGGTTACGAGGTGCTGGCAGCGGACCTGTGCTCCCATAGGGGGAGCCTGCTCCAATGAGGATGCGGGCGGCCGTGCTGGAGGCGTTCGGCGAGCCGCTTGCGGTGCAGGAGGTCGAGCTGGGGGAGCCGCGGGGCGGGGAGGTGCTGGTTCGCCTGCACGCTTGCGGCGTCTGTCATACGGACCTCTACACCGCGTCCGGCGCCGACCCGTCCGGGTATGCCCCGGCTGTGCTCGGCCACGAGGGTGCCGGCGTCGTCGAGGCGGTCGGGCCGGATGTCGCGGCACTGGCGCCGGGGGACCACGTCATCACCCTCTTCTCGCCCCAATGCCGCGAGTGCGTTCATTGCGTCGACCCGCGCACCAACCTCTGCCTGGCGATCCGCGAGGAGCAGAACGAGGGTTACCTTCCCGACGGCACGACGCGGATCACCCGCGATGGGGAGGAGGTCCGTCACTTCATGGGCTGCTCGACCTTCGCCGAGTACACGGTGATGCCGGAGATCGCGCTGGCGAAGGTGAGCTCGGAGGCCCCGTTCGAGCACGCCTGCCTCTTCGCCTGCGGGCTCTCGACCGGGCTCGGTGCCGCGATCAACACCGCCGCCGTGCGGCCCGGCAGTAGCTGCGCCGTCTTCGGCGCCGGGATGGTCGGGCTCGGGGCGGTCGCCGGCTGCCGCCTGCAGGGGGCCGAGCGCATCATCTGTGTCGACCTCTCGCCGCAGCGGCTGGAGCTGGCCCGCGGTCAGGGCGCGACCGACCTGATCGAGGGCGGGGAGGGGACGGTCGAGCGGATCCTCGAGCTGACCGGCGGCTTCGGCGCCGACTACACCTTCGAGGCGACTGGCAACGTCGCGGTGATGCGCCAGGCGGTCGAAGCGGCGCGGATGGGTTGGGGGCTCTGCACCGTCGCCGGAGTCGCCGGCAAGGGGGAGACCCTCGACGTCGTCCCGCGGCTGCTGATCACCGGCCGCCGCATCGCCGGCTCTTCGTTCGGGGGCGTCAAGGGCCGTGACCAGGTCCCGGCCTTCGTCGACCGCTACCTGGCCGGGGAGATCGACGTCGAGCCGTTCGTCTCGCACCGGCTCGGGCTCGACGAAGTCAACCGCGGCTTCGAGCTGATGGAGGCCCAGGACGGGATCCGCAGCGTGATCGAGTTTTCCTGACCTCCGCTGTAGTGATCAGTCCCAATAATCGATTCGCCGCAGATACCAGAAGATCGCGTAGGCGCAACCGCCGAGGACCAGGGCGACGCCGCCAAGCCCAAGGGCAGTCTTAATTTGCCCGTCGCCAATTGCGCCGACGCAAAGAACGCCGGCGAGCAACGCGCAAAGGCACAGGGCTAGAACACCGAAACCGATGGAGTCCCCTTCCATGGCTCAGCGCTCCTGCGGTTTGTGGTTCAGACGGTCGCCGGTTCGAGTTGTCATTAGCCGCAGTCGGCAGCCGGGCTGGCAATCGAGCCGTCGGGCATCACCGTGTTGCAGAGCACGGTTCCGGCCGGGAAGGTGGGGTCGACCTTTGCTCCCGAGAGGATTGCTTCGGTTAGGTCGGTGCCGGCGAGGCTGGCGCCGCGGAGGTCTGCGCCGGCGAGGGCTGAGGAGTTGAGGCGGGTGCCGCGGAGGTCGGCATTGCGGAGGTCGGCTCGGGTCAGGTTCGACTCGCGGGCATCGGCGCGACGGAGGTCGGCGTTGCTCAGGTTGGCGGCTACGAAGTCGCCGAGGGTGAGGTTGGCGGCGGTCATGCGGGCGCCTTTGAAGTTGGTGCCTACGGCAGCGCCGCCGGCTAGTCGGGTTTGGGTGAGGTCGGCTCCGCTTAGGTCGGCGAAGGAGAGGTTGCCGAGGATGACGTCGGCGCGGCTGAAGTCGGCCCGTGGGTAGTGCGCGTAGGAGAGGAAGGCTGCTCGCAGGTAGGTGCCGCGCAGGTTGCCGCCAGGGCAGGAGGAGGAGGGGGCGATGACGCATCTCCGAACCGTCGCCCCGGGCAGCAGGGGCTCGCCGCTTTCGGTTGCCCTCAGCACGGTCGCGATCGCCGCCTCGGCTGGGATCGGGATCGTCGGGCCGCGGCGTTTGTTGGTTGCGATGCAGTCGCCCGGGCGCCGGTTGCGCAGCTTGCCGCTGGGCATGATCGTGTTGCAGAAGGTGGCGCCGGCGAGGCGCGCGCCGCTCAGGTCGGCGCGGTGCAGGTCGGTCAACGAGAGATTGGCGCCGCGCAGGTCTGCGCCGCGCAGATCGGCACCGGCGGCGAGCAGGCCGGTCAGGTTCGCCCCGCGCAGATCGGCGCCCCGCAGGTCGGCTCCGGTGACGTCGGCGCTGAAGAGTTCGGCTCCGCGGAGGTCGACCCGCCTGGCGCGCATCTCGGCCAGCCCGCCGAGAGTCAGGTCGGCGCCCGAGAGGTCGGCGCCGCCGAGGCGGGCGTAGCTGGCGACGAGGGCGATCGCGGAGGCGCCACTGAGGTCAGCGCCACGTAGGTCGGCAAGCGGCACGGCGGCGCCCGCCAGCTTCGCGCGGGGCGCGCGCAGGCCCCGCAGGTCCGCCGAAGGCAGAACCGCCCCGGTCAATTTGCTGTCGGCGAGATCGGCACCGGCGCAGGAAGTCAGCGGCAGCAACGTGCATCCCCTCACCGTGGCGCCGAGGTCGACCGAGCCGCCGCCGAAGGCCTCGAGCACGGGGTAGAGGGGGTTCGACGGTTTGACCATGACCGGCTTCGCAGCGGCTGCCGCGGTCGGCGCCCCCACGAGGAGGACGGTGGCGGCGATGATCAACCCGATGCGGATGCGGAGCACGGCGGGCAATCTAACGATCCGTCGGGGCGCGGGTTCTAAACACGGCTCCCAGCCAGCGCGCGACGCAGGGGCGCAGCCAGGTCGCCTTTCCTCGCCACCGATACGCCGCCGAGCCCAAGCCACTCGCTGAGCGGGCGCAGCTCCTCGGCCAGCTCCCCGGCGACGAGGGCGGTGTCGACTTCCGGCTCGGCGAAGGCGCTGCGCACTCGCAGGACGCCGGCCTGGCGGTCGCTCTTGAGGTCCATTCGCGCGACCAGGCGATCGCCGAGCAGGAAGGGGAGGACGTAGTAGCCGTAGACGCGTTTCGGCGCCGGGGTGTAGATCTCGATCCGGTAGCGGAAGTTGAAGATTCGCTCGGTTCGATCGCGTGCCCAGACGAGGGAGTCGAACGGGGTCAGGAGCGCTCGCGCCGTTGCGACCCCGCGCAGGCCGGTCGGCCGTTCGGTCGAGAGGTAGGCGGGCTGCTGCCAGCCCTCGACCCGGACCGGGACTAGGCCTCCGTCCTCGGCCAGCTCGGCGAGGCGGGCCTTCGACTCGGGGCGGGGGAGGCGGAAGTAGTCGCCGAGGTCGGCCTCGGTCGCCACTCCCAGGCGCTTCGCGGCGATCAGGAGCAGTTGCCGCTGCGCCTCCTCCTGCGAGGGCGTCGGCGCTTCGAGGACGTGGCGCGGGAGCACCCGCTCGGGCAGGTCGTAGAGGCGCTCGAAGTTGACCCGCCGCGCCGCGCAGACCTGTCCCGAGAAGAACAGGTACTCCAGCGCGGTCTTCTCTTCGCTCCAGCTCCACATCTCTCCGGGCTCTCGCCGCCGCCCCTTCGCCGCCAGCTCCGAGGCCCGGAGTGGCCCCCGCTCCCGCACCATGTCGAGCACGAACTCGAGCAGCCCGGGCTTCTCTGCCGCGATCCGCCTCACGCCTTTCCACGCCAGCGCATCCACCCGGGCCATCCGCCAGCGCAGCAGCGGCTGCAGCTCGACCGGCAGCAGCGAGGCTTCGTGGCCCCAGTACTCGATCAGGTCCCGCCGCCGCGCCCGCCTGGCGTTGCCCTTGCCGTCCTCGTGCCAGGCAAGGCGGTCCAGGGCCTCTTGCGGATATGGACCGAGCCGCGAATAGACCGGCATGTAGTGGGAGCGGCAGAAGACGTTCACCGAGTCGAGCTGGAGCAGGCCGACGTCGTCGATCGCCCGGCGCAGGTGCCTGGCGTCGACCCGGCCGGTTGGCCGCGGGCGGCCGAATCCCTGGGCGGCGAGGGCGAGGCGCCGCGCTTGCTCGGCGCTGAGGTCGAACTCTGCGGCCATCGGAGGTGAAACAGTGTTCCTCATCACGGGGAACGGGCAGCCGGCGATCAGGACTACGCTGGCGCTGTGCCTCTCCGCCTGCCGCCGGTCATAGGTGCCGAGCGCCCTGCCTCTCGCTGGGGGTGGATGGCGACGTTGGCGGTCGTTGCTGCCGCGACCCTGCTGATCTATCCCTTGAAGTCGGAGGCTCCCGTTGTCTCCTTGGGCGTCGTCTATATCCCGGGGGTGCTGCTGATCGCGACCGTATGGGGGTGGCGGCTGGGGTTGCTGGCAGCCGTCGTCAGCGCGCTGGCCTTCAACTGGTTCCACATCCCGCCAACCGGGGAGCTCGGGATCGCCGCCGACAAGGACGTCGTCGCCTTGGTCGCCTTTGTGATCGTTGCCCTGGCCAGCAGCTCGCTTGCCGAGGTGGCCCGGGCTCGGACCGTCGAGGCGGAGCGGCGGCGGGAGGAGACCGAGGGGGTGCTGGCGCGGTTGCGGGAGCTGACGGAGGAGCGCGATCGAATGGAGGAGGAGGCGATCGAGGCCGGCGCCCTGCGGCGCAGCGACGAGCTGAAGACGGCGCTGCTGCGCTCGGTCTCGCATGATCTGCGCACGCCCTTGACCTCGATCATCGCCGCCGGAACGGCGCTCGACTCGCCGACCCTGACCGAGGACGAGCGCCATGAGCTGAGCACGGGGGTGGTGGCTGAAGGGGAGAGGCTCTCGCGCCTGGTCGAGAACCTGCTCGACGTCTCGAGGCTGGAGTCCGGCTTGGCGCGGCCGCGGCTGGAGCCCGTCGACCTGGCGGGGGTGCTGGAGGCGGCGCGGGAGTCGCTTGGCGGCGACGCCGCCGCGGTGAGGCTGGGGATCGACGCCGAGATCCCGGCGCTGACCGCCGACCCGGTCCAGCTCGAGCGCGCCTTCGCCAACCTCCTCGCCAACGCGGTCCGCCACAGCGGCGGGCAGCCGGTCCTGGTGCGCTCGCGCAAGGTCGGCTCCCGCTTGGTCGTGCGGGTGGTGGACCAGGGCCCTGGGATCCCGGAGCAGGATCAGGAGCGGATCTTCGAACCCTTCTACCGTCGCGAAAGCGGCGAGGGCTCCGGCCTCGGCCTCTCGATCGCGAGAGGCTTCGTCGAGGCCAACGAAGGCGAGATCTCCGTCGAGAGCGTGCCCGGCCAGGGCAGCACCTTCGTCGTCTCCTTCCCTCTGGAGGAGGCATGAGCGACCGGCGCCGCATCCTCGTCTGCGACGACGAGCCGCAGATCGTCAGGGCGCTGCGGGTGATCCTCCGCGACGCCGGCTTCGAGGTGGTGCCCGCCGGCAGCGGCGAGGAGGCACTCGACGTGGTCGCGGTGCGTCCGCCGCAGGCGGCGGTCCTCGACCTGATGCTGCCCGACCTCGACGGGGTGGAGGTGACGCGACGGATCCGCGAGTGGAGCGAGATGCCGATCGTCGTCCTCTCGGCGATCGGCGACGAGGACAAGAAGGTGGAGGCGCTGGCCGCCGGGGCCGACGACTACGTCACCAAGCCGTTCGGTCCGCGCGAGCTGGTGGCGCGGCTGGAAGCGGCGTTGCGGCGTGCCCGGCCGGAGGCCGAGGAGCCGGCGATCAGTGTCGAGGGCCTGGAGATCGACCTCGCCGCCCGCCGCGTGCGCCGCGACGGCGAGGAGATCCACCTGACCCCGACCGAGTTCGAGCTGCTCCGCGTCCTCGTCCGCAACCGGGGCCGCCTGATGACCCATCGGTCGCTGCTGGTCGAGGTGTGGGGGGTGGAGTACGAAGACGACCTCCAGGTGCTCCGCGCCCACGTCGCCAACCTGCGCCGCAAGATCGAGCCGCCGGGCGAGCATGTCGTCATACGCACTGACCCCGGCGTCGGCTACCGCTTCGCCGTCTGACGGCCGCCTAGATCTTCACAAGATCTGTATACGCCGGGGGCTCCTCTTCACGCGGGCTTGACGGGCGCGGTCGCATGATCGGGATGTGTCCACCCCGACCGTCAAAGAGCGCCCCGGCCTCGACGGCCTGCTGAGCAGGCGCCCGGCGCGGCGGCGACCCCTCGGCCGTACCAAGGCGCAGGCGGCGCTGGCGCTCGGAGCCGTCGGCGTCGTCTTCGGCGACATCGGCACCAGCCCCCTCTACGCGGTGCAGACGGTCTTCAACCCCGCCGATCCGCACCCGGTCGCGCAGACGCGCGCGAGCGTCTACGGCGTCATCTCGCTGATCTTCTGGGCGGTGACGATCGTCGTCACGCTCAAGTACGTGCTCCTGGTGATGCGGGCCGACAACGAGGGCGAGGGAGGCATCATGGCCCTGATCACGCTGATCCAGCGCGGGGAGGTGCCCGGCGGGCGGCGGACCAAGGTCGTCCTCGCGGCGCTCGGCGTCTTCGGCGCCGCCCTCTTCTTCGGCGACAGCATGATCACCCCGGCGATCTCGGTGCTCTCCGCGGTCGAAGGGCTGAAGGTGGTCGAGCCTTCACTGGAGAGCCTGGTCGTGCCGCTGACGGCGGCGATCATCGTCGTCCTCTTCGCCGTTCAGCGCTACGGGACGGCGGCGGTCGGCCGGCTCTTCGGACCGGTGATGGTCCTCTGGTTCCTCGTCATCGCCGCCTGTGGGATCTCCGGCATCGCCGCCCACCCGGAGATCCTCGCGGCGCTCTCGCCCAACTACGCGCTCGAGTTCCTTGTCGGGAACTTCGACACCGCCTTCTTCGCACTCGCCGCGGTGGTGCTCGTCATCACCGGCGCCGAGGCCCTCTACGCCGACATGGGCCACTTCGGCCGGCTGCCGATCACCGCCGTCTGGCTGTTGCTGGTCTTCCCGGCGCTGATTCTCAACTACATGGGCCAGGGAGCGCTCCTCCTCGACAACCCCGTCGCCAACTCCAGCGGCACCTTCTTCCTCCTGGTCCCCGAGTGGGGGCGGATGCCGATGGTCTTCCTCGCGACCTGCGCCACGGTGATCGCCTCCCAAGCGGTCATCACCGGCGCCTACTCGGTGGCCCACCAGGCGATGCAGCTCGGCTACCTGCCGCGCCTGCGGGTCGTCTACACCTCGGCGAAGAACATGGGGCAGATCTACATGCCCTTGGTCAACTGGTTGCTGATGGCAGCGGTGCTGGCGCTGGTCCTCGCCTTCCGCACCTCAGGGGCGCTCGCCTTCGCTTACGGGATGGCGGTGACCGGAACGATCACGATCACCACCCTGCTGTTCTTCTACGTCGTCCGCCAGCAGTGGGGAAAGCCGCTCTGGCTTGTCGCCGCCGGGGCGGGTGTCTTCCTCACCGTCGACCTGCTCTTTCTCGCCGCGAACCTGACCAAGCTCGCCCATGGAGCCTGGTTCCCGCTCCTGACCGGGCTCGCGATCTTCACGGTTCTGATCACCTGGCAGCAGGGGCGCCGGCTCGTGTCCGAGCGGCGCGAGAGCAGGGAAGGCTGCCTGCGGACCTTCGTCGAGGAGCTCCATCGGCGCCGGACGCCGCTGCGGCGGGTCCCTGGGACCGCCGTCTTCCTCAACCGCAACAAGGCGACGACCCCACTGGCGATGCGCGCCAACGTCGAGCACAACCAGATCCTCCACGAGTACGTCGTGATCCTCTCGATCGAGACGCTGCCAGTCCCCAGCGTCGCCGCAGACGAACGCTTCTCGGTCGACGACCTCGGCTACGGCGACGACGGCATCAGTCACCTCACCGCCCGCTTCGGCTACATGGAGCAGCCTGATGTGCCGGCCGCGCTTCGCCAAGCCGCCGACGGCGCCCTGGCGTTCCCGATCGAGGTTGAGGAGGCCTCCTACTTCCTCTCGACGATCGAGCTGCGACTCGGAGCCGACTCCTCGGATATGGCGCAATGGCGCAAGCGGCTGTTCCTCGCCAGCTCCCACGTCAGCGCCGATGCCGCCGACTACTTCGCCTTGCCGCGCGAACGCACGGTGGTGATGGGCTCGCTGGTCGAGGTCTGAGACGGCCTCGTTTGCGCGTACGATGCGCTTGTCCACCGTCCAGTAGGGAGGCTGCAAATGCTCGAGGTGTCTTCGAATCGGCTCCGTTGGGGCCTCTTGCTTGCGGTCGCAGCGGTGGCGACGGCGATGGTGCTGCCGGCCGTGGGCGGGGCGACGATGCCCGGCGCCAACGGCCGGATTGCGTTCGAGAAATTTGCCGAGGGGCCCGGTGGGGTGGGGGAAGTGAACATCTGGTCGGTGAACCCGGACGGGAGCGGCGCGGTGCAGCTGACCCAGGGCGACGACGCCAGCGAGGCCACCTATTCACCCGACGGCTCCAGGCTCGCGTTCATGCGCTACGACGAAATCTTCGTCGCCGCCGCTGACGGGTCGGGGGCCCGGCCGATCTATGTGGGCAGCACCAAACAGAGCTCGGCCGAGCGCTGGGTCGCCAACTACGAAGACCCCGAAACCGGGACGGTCTACCCGTGGGTGAAGATCAACGAACAGCGCGAAGATCGTGACACCCGCAGCGAACCCAACTTCTCGCCGGACGGCACCGCGCTCGCGGTCGTCCATTACTCGGCCACCAGAATCACCGAATTCGTCTGCAGCGTCAACGCCAACAACAGCCCCACCTGCAACGGCGCCTACGAAGACTTCCTCACCGACTGCGTGGACTGCGGCTCGAGCATCGAGGCGATCGACGCCAGCACGGGGGCGCTGCTGGCGACCTTCGCGCCGAAGACTGCCGGCGTGTATCTCGGCGACCCGTCCTACTCCCGCGGCGGCGCCGTCGCCTACGTCCGCGAACCCGAAGAAAGCGCCGAGAGCCAGATCCTCACCGTCGCTTCGCCGGGTGCCGCCCCCACCACCCTCGCCGGCGGCGAAGAAGTCAGCCATCCTGATTTTTCACCAGACGGTACGCGCCTCGTTTTCACCTCCGGCAGACACGGGATCGGCATCGTCAGCGCCGCGGGGGGGACGCCGACCGTGATCGAGGTGCCGCCGCCGACGCCGACGTCCACCATCTGGTTCACCCGCTCACCGGTCTGGTCTCCGGACGGGACGCTGATCGCTTTCGGCAACATCGGCGCCCCCGGCGGTGGGGGGTTGGAAAGGCTCTCCGAAGGCGGCATCTTCCTGATGCGCCCTGATGGATCGGGCCAGACGCTGATCCAGGGGGAAGCCACGCGCCCGAGCGGCTGGCAGCCGCTGGCGATCCCGCCTGCGCCCGCTCCTGCCGCAGCGGTGCGCGCCCGCGCGGTCAAGGGTAAGAAGAAAGTGCGGCTCTCGAACAAAGGTGTCGCGGTGATCGGCAAAGTCGTCTGCGGCTCGGCCGCCTGCTCGCTGAAAGCGACGGTGGCGAAACTGAAGGTCGGCAAAAAACGCTACGGCGTGAAGGCGGTCCCTCCCAAGTCGCTGCTACCGGGCGCCACCGCGAAGCTGAAGGTGAAGGTCAAGGGGAAAGCTATGGCTGCCTTGAAGGCGCGCCACGGCGGCAAGCTCAAACTGAGCGTCGCCGTGTCAGACAGCAGCGGCAAAGTGACGCTGCCGTTCGCGCCGAAGTTGCTTCCTCCCAAGAAGCCCGCCGCCAAGCGCTGAAACCAGCGCTACCCCTAGCCGGCGAGCTCCGCGCCGGTAATTCCTAGGGTCGTGGTTTAGGGGTTGCCTCGATGTGCGGGGGGCGTTCGTGGCGCAGGCTGGCGCCATGAACCACGCAGGTCGTCCCCGCAAGTCAAGAGAAGAGGAATAGAAATGAAGCGAATCGCAATTGCAATCGCACTGATCGCCATGCTGGCGATCGCGGCTCCAGCCTCGGCCAAGAAGCCGAAAACCTTGTACTACGACGGCGAGACGGTCGCCGGCAACTCGCTCTCGTTCGCCCTGACCGGCAAACGCGTCTCCGACATCGATGGCTACATCTCGACCACCTGCGTCCCCAACCACGGCCCGCCCCTCGTCGGTTCGGGCGAATTCAGCCCGCCGGGTTCGTTCGTGCTCGGCCAGACGGGCAAGGCCAGCGAGACCGAATACATGGCCTACAAGGGCGACGTGACGAAGAACTACACGGTCAGCATCAAGAAGAAAAAAGGCCGTCTCTGGATCGCCGACCTCCACTACAACTACTCCTACGAAGAAATCGTCGGGGTCAGCAGCGCCGAACTCGAAACCCGGCTCTACATCTGCCAGGGCGACGACGAATTCCGGTTCATCGTCTAAGGGCTCCCGGGCGATCTCGCGAGCGGCGCGGCCTGCCGCGAGATCGCCTGCTTGGCCCCTTGGGCCCAGGTCGGTCGAGGCTATTCAGCCCTGGCAGGGCAGGTCTCCCGTCAGGGATCCCGGCACTGGCGGCGGTAGAAGGGGGGAGGGGCGTTTCTGGTTGACCTCCCGAAGCGCTCGGACCGCAGAATTGAAGACGGCCTGATTTTCGGCGCCGATCGTCACCGTCGTTCGGCCGGTGAAGATTTCCACAGCAGCTCCGCTGCCGCGCATCGGCTTGGTCGCCTTGGCGCCCCGGAAGTCGAATAGCCGGGATTCGCGGTCGGGCCAGCGAGTGCAGATGCTGTAGCTGTGTATCTGGAGCGGGGGAAAGCAGCCGCCTTCAGCGGGCGGGTCCTTGCATCGGCCGTAGATGAGAAACCAAGACGTGTCTCGCTTATCCTCGTACCGGGTGGGATCACCCTGCACCTCTCTCAGGGAGTTTCCGTCTACCGAGGTCCCTGAGTAGTAGACCGGGTAGGCCCGAAACTCTCTCATCTCGCTCAGGCTCGGTCCTTCATCTCCGCACGCGGTGAGGCAGAGCCCGAAAGCAAGCGCTGCGATCAGGACCGAAAAACTCCGCTTCAGTGTCAAACCCATTCTCCGTTATTTCCTTGGTCGAAATTTCAAGTTAGACCACTTTTGGGCAACATCCGTCTGTAGAAATTGACCGATTGCTTTGAAGTCCTTTAAGTATCGGCATCGTGCAGGGGAGAACTGAGCGCAGAATCTGGCTGGTGGGAGCAGCAATCGTACTGGCGGCATTTGCTGTCGCCCTTCTTGCTCGGGACGACAGCGGAAGCGATTGGGTTTCCGCTGCGGAGGTGCGCGCTGCGCCGACCGGAAACGCTCCGGTTCGGGAGGACGCCGGCGCGACCATTGCCGACACCACCTTGGCCGAGAACCGAGAGAAACCGGCCTACCGCCAAGAGAGGCCGCCTTACCTTTCGACTCGCGAGCGCGTCGCGCGAGGCGAAGCGCTTCCATGCACGGGGCCAAGCGACCCGATCAACTTTGAAGTCTTCTCGGCGGGCCCAGTCGTGGGAGGTGTACCGATGACCCGCGCGGTTCGGCGCTGCGACGCGGGTGCTCTGGCCGATGAAGTGACGAGCAACTACCTGGCCTACGTCTACGGAAGATGCGGAGCCCAAGGCCACAGCGGCTGTCTGCCGCCGCTGCAGATCCGCAGCTATCCCGCCTGTCAGCGCTCATATGGTGAATATTCGTTCGAAGGGAAGCCCTTGCCGTACACGGAACTTCCCGCGATCGATGGGGCAAAAGTCTTTGAGATCGAGTTCCTGATCGACCATCGGATCGAGGTTTACACCGGAACTTCCACGATCGCCATCTCGGCCTCCGATTGGGCTCTCGCCGAAGAAGCCCTTCAGCGTCTCAGGGGTCAGTCCAGTGGTAAGCCCCCGGCGGCCACCGCCTCGTCCCTGGCGCAAGAGTCCCCCAAAGGCCTCGAGCCTCCTGTCAGAGGAGCAATCGAAGGAGATCTTCCGTGTCACGTCTAGCTGCACCTCCGAAGCAAGCCGGCTTTATCGCTTTCTTCTTGGCGTTCGTCGCATCGCTTGCGATGGCTTTGTTCGCACCGTCAGCCGTGATCGGCGAAGGGATTCCCCTTGGCGTGTCTGAGGAATACTCGTCTGAGTGTGAGCCGGGGAACGACGACATAATTGATCCCGTCACCGTGTTGTTTCGGGGGACGCAAGCTGGGGCTCACAAGGTGGGATTCGAAACCAAGCGAGTCGCCGAATGGACTTACCAGGGCCTGGGGGATCAGAAGCTCAAAGTGAAGGGTGCGGGTGAAAAATTTCAGTGCCGTAGCGTGGTTACCCAGCCAGCATCGGAGCCGGATGTCAGGAAGGGAAGCGTTCTATTTGAGATTCCTTCACCTCGGTACCACGTGCGCTACTGGTTCATACCATCGTCTGCGAATGCGGAGGAACGGAAGACGGTGGGCACGCCTCACGTCGAGGATTTCGTAGAGCACATCCCGGCTCCGTCCCAAGTTGCCACCGATCATTGCACGGGCAAGTTCGCCCTTCCCATCAACTGGGCGGGTATCGACTTGGCCATCGGGGGGCACGCTGTGAAGAAGGGTGGCGGAGAATCCGGAGAAGACAGCGGCTTTGACCAAGGCAGGCAGGAGTTGAGGAGATCATTCGAAAACACCCGACATGAAGTTGACTCTGAACCATGGGGCAACGACGAACTGATCGAACAGTGCGACGAGGACGATGCGGGCAGCAACGGCAATGGGATCGTCATTCAGATGGACTGGGTGCACGGAGGATTCACCAAGGATGCCGAGGCAAGGCAAAGCAGCGCGCGGCTCCAAGGCCAACTGCAGTCGACTGTAAGTTCGACGGATTGGTGGTTTGAGTATGGGCCCTCTTCCTCTGAAGGAGCATCGACCTATCCGAACAAAACGCCCGTGAAATCGGTTACTGGAGCTACCGAGGTCGACGTCAGTCAGGCTATCGCCGGCCTTTCCCCAAACTCCACCTACTACGTGAGGATGTTCGTCCGCGACAAAGAAGGCAATGTCGAAGAAGGCAACGAGGTCAAATTCCAGACGTGCGGCTGGGAGGAAACCGACGAAGACGACAACAGCAGGGGGCCGCGAGCGGCAGCCCCAGAATGCGGCGGTGCTGTCGACACCTTCTACCGCGACGTGAACGGCGACCTGGGCCACCAGTCCTGGTCGAAGGAAGGGAACTGGTCGACCGACACGCTGCCGGCGGCGATCGCCCGGTCCTCGATCCCGCGGGTCATTCCCCGCACCGACGGCAGTCGCATCGTCGACGCCTTCTACAGGGAGGTCGACGGCGACCTGGGCCACCAGTGGTGGACGCCCGGCACCGGTTGGCAGGGGGAGGAGCGAGCGCTTTCGATGGCTTCGGACCCGAACGTCATCACCCGGCTCGACGGCACCATCGACGTCTTCTATCGAACCACGGGTGGCGAACTCGGTCACGAGTGGTGGGTTCCGGGAGTCGGGTGGTCGAGTGAAATCAGGCCGGCGACCGTGTCTTCGGATCCTCATGCCGTAATCCACAAAGACGGGTCAGTCGACGTCGTCTACCGCTCCGGCAGCGGCCTCGGCCGCGATCACTGGACTTCCAAAGGGGGCTGGACCCACGAAGTGAGAAGCGGCTCCCTGGCCGCGGAGCCGCGCCCGCTCGTGCTGGACAACGGAGTTCTCGACGTCTACTACCGCACTACCGGAAACAAGCTTGCCCACGACTTCTTCGTACCCGGCGTCGGCTGGGCTCGGGAAACCAGGACCGAGTCCCTGGCTTCGGACCCCCATGTCGTAAAGAGGCCCCACGGCACCATCGATGTCTTCTGGCGGACCCCCGGCAAAGAACTCGGCCACATGTGGTGGGTCTCCGGCAGCGGTTGGGCGACCGAGACCAGGCCGGGCAATCTGTCCTCAGACCCCCATGCCATCGCCCGGTCGGACGGCAGCGTCGAGGTGTTCTACCGCGACGGCACGCGGGTCGGGCACCAGTGGTTTGTGCCCGGCACCGGCTGGTCGGCCGAATCGCGGCGCGGGCCTATCGCTTGGCATTCCGACCCGCACGTGGTGACGCAGAGCGACGGCCGGATCGACGTCATCTACGAGACGCCCAAAGGTGAGATCGGACGTGATTACTACATACCCGGCGGCGGGTGGCGGCACGAAATCCGGCCCACCACGCGTGTGAGCCGGCCCGTCGCCGCCTACTCCTTCGACGCCGGGGAAGGCTCGGTCGCCGAGGACGCCTTCGGAGACCATGACGGCGCAATCGAAGGGCCTGAATGGACTAGCCGAGGTAAATACGGCTCAACGTTGAGCTTCAAAGGCGGCGAAAAAGATTGCGTCAGCGTCGAAGATGCCTCTGAGCTGCAACTGGACGAAGACTTCACTCTCGAGGCCTGGGTCAAGCCTGAAGGCGAAGTCAAAGCGGACCCGATCATCTTCAAGGAATCTGAAAACTTCTTCAGCTACTTCCTCGGCCTCGGCATCGCCAGCGGCGGCAAAGTCGAGGCTTACATCGGCGAAGAAGAAGAAGGCCACACCCTGGTTGCCTCACCCAATCCATTGCCAGTCAACGTCTGGGCCCACGTCGCCCTGACCTATGACGGCGCTCAAATGCGCCTCTACCTGAACGGCCAACTCGTCGATACCAACGCGACCGGGGCCGGCAACATGCCCAGCATCGGTCCCCTGCAGATCGGCTGCGCCGACCTCTTCAACGAATATTTCAACGGCCTGATCGACGAGCCGCGCATCTACGACCGCGCCCTAAACGCCGGAGAGATTAATGCCGACAAGGCGAAACCGGTGCAGACGCCGCCGCGGCCCCCGGTCGCCGCCTACTCGTTCGAGGCCGGCGAAGGCGAACTCGCCGAGGACCTCTTCGGCGGCCACGACGGCACCCTCGAAGGCGCCGAATGGTTCGACAAGGGCCGCTTCGGCTCCGCCCTGCTCTTCGACGGCGAAGAAACCTGCGTCACCGTGCCCCATGCCGCCGACCTGGAGCTGAGCGAAGAGATGACGGTCGAGGCCTGGGTCAGGCCCCACGCCCTCGTCGACCAGCCGATCCTCTTCAAGGGCGCCTGGGGCAACCCTGCCTACGCGTTGGGGATCAGCTTCTTCAACACCGCCAAAGCCGAAGGGCTGATCGGCGAGGGGCCCGGCAAATACGAGGACGTCGTCTCTCCCGAAGCGATCGAGGAGAACGTCTGGAGCCACATCGCCTTTACCTACGACGGCGCCACCATGCGCCTCTACGTCAACGGGATCCTGGTCGCCACCCAGGCGCAGTCAACGCCGCCGCCGACTGGCGAAGGGCCGCTGGCGATCGGTTGCAACCCGCTCTACCCCGAAGACTTCGACGGCCTGATCGACGAGGTCCGAATCTACGACCGGGCGCTCGACGAAGGGGAGATCGCGGCCGACAAGGCAACGCCGCTCCAGACGCCTTCGCGGGGCCCTCTTGCCACCTACTCCTTTGATGCCGGCGAAGGCGAAGTCGCCCAGGACTTCGTTGGCGGCCACGACGGCACGCTCAACACCGTCGACTGGGTTAACGGCAAGTACGGCAAAGCGCTCTACTTCGACGGCGCCGGTGACTACGTCGAGATACCCGACCACGCCGAGCTCCAGCTCGGCGACGAGTTCACGCTCGAGTCCTGGGTGCGCCCCGACGCCGTCGAAGACGAAGGAGCGGTGATCTCCAAGACCGCCGGCAGCTTCTTCAGCTACCAGCTCTACGCCGGCTCTCGCGAATTCGCCGGCATCCCCGAAGGCTTCCTCGGCTACGAACCTTGGGCCTGGGATGACGTCGAGGACGAATCGCCCTTGGTGGCGAAGACCTGGAGCCATATCGCGCTCACCTACGACGGCTCGCTCCAGCGCCTCTACGTCAACGGCGAGCTCGTCGACACCAGCTACGAACCCACGTCTGCCGCGATGGCAAGCGTCGGCCCTCTCTATATCGGTGGCAACGAAGACGAAGAAGACTTCAAAGGCCGCATCGACGAGGTCCGCATTTATGACCGCGCCCTGGATGCAGGTGAGGTCAATGCTGACAAGGCGCAGCCGGTGGAGGCGCAGCCGCGGCTGCCCGTCGCCGCCTACTCCTTCGACGCGGGCGCAGGCGAACTCGCCGAGGACCTCTTCGGCAACCACGACGGCACCCTCGAAGGCGCCGAATGGTTCGACAAGGGTCGCTTCGGCTCCGCCCTGCTCTTCGACGGCGAAGAAACCTGCGTCACCGTGCCCCACGCCGCCGACCTGCAGCTGAGCGAGGAGATGACGGTCGAGGCCTGGGTCAAGCCGCACTATCTCTCCGACCAGCCGATCATCTACAAGAGTGCCTGGGGCAACCTCGGCTACGCGATGGGCATCGACTTCTTCAACGCCTCTAAACCGGAAGGACTGATCGGCGAGGGCCCTGGCAAATACGAGGACGTGGTCTCTTCGCAGGCGGCCGAGGAAAACGCCTGGAGCCACCTGGCCTTCACCTACGACGGCGCCACCATGCGCCTCTACATCAACGGTGAGCTCGTCGGCTCGCAGGCCCAGTCGACGCCGCCGCCGACCGGCGAAGGACCGCTGGCGATCGGCTGCAACCCGCTCTACCCCGAAGACTTCGACGGCCTGATCGACGAGGTCCGGATCTACGACCGGGCGCTCGACGCCGGGGAGATCGCCGCCGACAAGGTGACCCCGCTCCAGACGCCCCCGCGGGAGCCGGTCGCCTCCTACTCCTTCGACGCCGGCGAAGGCGCCGTTGCCGAGGACTTCGCCGGGGGCCACGACGGTGCCATCGAAGGCGCCGAATGGTCCGACAGAGGCCGCTTCGGCTCCGCTCTGCTCTTCGACGGCCCGGAAACCTGCGTCACCGTGCCCCATGCCGAAGACCTGCAGCTGAGCGAAGAGATGACGGTCGAGGCCTGGGTCAAGCCCGATGCCCTCGTCGACCAGCCGATCATCTACAAGAGCGCCTGGGGCAACCTCGGCTACGCGATGGGGATCAGCTACTTCAACACCGCCAAAGCCGAAGGGCTGATCGGCGAGGGGCCCGGCAAATACGAGGACGTCGTCTCTCCCGAAGCGATCGAGGAGAACGTCTGGAGCCACATCGCCTTCACCTACGACGGTACGACCATGCGCCTCTACGTCAACGGCACCCTGGTCGCGTCCCAGGCCCAGTCGACGCCGCCGCCGACCGGCGAAGGACCGCTGGCGATCGGCTGCAACCCGCTCTACCCCGAAGACTTCGACGGGCTGATCGACGAGGTGCGGATCTATGACCGGGCGCTCGACGAAGGGGAGATCAACACCGACATGGGGGCCCCGGTTCCGACTGGCTAGGAGTGTGAGGGGGACCTCCGGCCTCCCTCAGTCGTCGGACCCCTTGCCGCTGTTGTCTCGCCGTTCGTCTTCGAGGTCTTCGAGGGCGTCTTGCTGGTCGGCTGCGGCGTCTTCGCGTTCGTCTCTGGCGTCTTCTTCTGCGTCGATGCGGTCCTTGACTGCGTCGGCGCTTTCTTCGCTGCCGCCGCCGCTTGGGGTGCCGCCGGCTTCTGCGGCGCCGTCATCGGATTCCACGTTCCCTCCGCCTCCGCCGCCTTCCGATTCCGCGGTCCTCACCGGCGGGTCTTTCTCCGGCCCTTTCCGTTCCGTCTCGGCGCGCCTGGCTGCCGACTCGACCGCGGGGGCGAGGGCTTCGCCGGCCGAGACCGACTCGGAGGCGATCCCGATCTGGCGGCTGACGAGGTTGCTGGCGGCGACCGCCACCACCGCGGCGATTGCCAGGCCGACGAGGGCCAGGCCGATCCATTTGGTCGTCGTCGAAAGTCTCATGCGGTCAGCCGAATGACAGCACGGAGGCCGCCGTGCTCGTGGTTGGAGAGGGTCACGTCGCCGCCCCACTGGCGGGTCAGCTCGCGCGCGATCGGCAGGCCGAGGCCGGTTCCGCTCGGCCCCCGCTGCCCGGCGCTGCCGCGGTTGAAGCGTTCGAAGACCGCCTTCTCCTCGCCGGGGAGGAGGCCCGGCCCTTCGTCTTGGACCTCGATCTGTTCCGGCGCGGCGGCGATCGTCACGGTCGAGCCCTGTGGCGAGTAGAGGATCGCGTTCTCAAGTAGGACGTCGACCGAGCGATCGAGGTCGGCGGGGGCGCACCAGGCGCTTGCCTCCCGCGGCGTCTCGACCGCGATCTCGACCCCGCGCTCGGCTGCGGTCGCCGCCCAGCGCTCGGCCGCCCGCCGCGCCGCCCGGCGCAGGTCGATCGGCTCGCCGGGAAGTTCGCGCTCGCCGGCGCGGCTGAGGATCAGCAGCTCGTCGACGATCGCCGAGAGCCGGTCGATCTCCCGCATCGCCGCGTCGACATCGGCCTTCACCGCCCGCTCGCCCCCGAAGCGTTCGGAGAGGCTCTCCAGTCGCAGGCGCACCCCCGTCAGCGGCGTCCGCAGCTGGTGGGAGGCATCGGCGACGAAGTCCTGCTGCACCCGCAGCAGGCGCGCCGTCCGCGCGGTCATCTCGTTGAAGCTGCGGGCGAGGGAGCGCTGCTCGGTGCTGCCTTCGACCGGCGCCGAGGCATCGAGGTCACCCTCGGCCACCCGCTGTGCGGTCTCGTCGAGGCGGCGGATAGGCCGCGCGATCTGCTGGGCGATCAAGGCGCCGGCGATCATCCCCAGCGCCAGGACCACGGCCGTCAGCCCGGCGACGTCGAGGATCGAGGTCCGCACCGCGGAGTTGACCGAGTCGACGCTCTGGGTCACCCGCACGGCGCCGACGGTGCGGCCGTCGCGCCGGACCGGGACCGCGGTGGCGAGGATCTCAGCGTCGAGGGTCTGGCTGTGACGGCTGATCTGCTCGCGGCGGCCCGACAGCGCGGCGCGCACCTCGGGACGAGAGGCGTAGTCGGTGCCGGCGGGGGTGGGGGCGGAGTCGGCGCGAAGGCGGCCACGAGCGTCGACGACGATCACCCGCCCGCGCACGCTCGCGGCCGAGACCCGCGCCAGGCGCTCGAGCACGCGCGGCCGTGGCGGCGCCAGCAGCTCGGAGGCCGAGGAGGCGACAACGGTCGCCTGGCTGCTCGCCTGGTTGCGCACCTCCGAGTCGACGCGGTCGCGGAAGCTCAGCGCCAGCGGCACGCCGAGGGCGATCAGCGCCAGCAGCAGCACGTAGGCCAGCGCAAGCAGGAGGGTGGTCCGGAGGCTTACGGGCCCTCGACCTCCGGCGCGGCGAAGCGGAAGCCGACCCCGCGGACCGTCTCTATATAGGTGGGGCTGGCGGGGGAGTCGCCGAGCTTGCGGCGCAGCCAGCCGACGTGGACGTCAAGCGTCTTCGTCGAGCCGAACCAGTTGCTGTCCCAGACCTCGGCCATCAGGTCCTCGCGCTTGACGACGCGGCCGCCGTTTCGCATCAGCGCCGCCAACAGGTCGAACTCCTTGCGCGAGAGGTCGAGCCGCTCGCCGCCGAGCTCGGCGATGCGGGCGGCCGGGTCGAGCGCCAGCTCGCCTACCCGCAGCGGCTGCGCGTCGTCCTCGCGCGGGCGGCTGCGCCGCAGCACGGCGCGGATGCGGGAGATCACCTCGGCGGCGCTGAAGGGCTTGACGACGTAGTCGTCGGCGCCGAGCTCGAGGCCGACGATCTTGTCCATCTCGGTCCCCCGCGCGGTCAGCATCATGATCGGCACGTCGGAGTGGCGCCGCAGCTCGCGGCAGACGTCGCGACCGTCGCCGTCGGGGAGGATCAGGTCGAGGATCACCAGGTCGGGCTGCTCGCTGTCGGTCAGCTTCAGGGCGCCGGCGGCGGTGTCGGTCACCACCGCTTCGAAGTTGGCGCGGCGCAGCGCTTCGGCAAAGGGTTGGGAGATCGACTCCTCGTCCTCGACGACGAGGATCTTGCCGCTCGGCGCCTGGGCTGGCATGCGGCCACTGTAGCGGCGCCGACTGGACGTTTGATCCTGCTTACGGCACCTTTTGCCTGCTCTTTACCTGCCCCTGGGCAGCTCTTGCCCGTCGGCTGCCGATCATGGCCCGGCCACTTCGATTCGGAGGTCGAGAGCAATGCAGGAGGTCAAGACGAAAATCGCCACCGCCGCCACCGTCGCGGTCCTGGCCGGGTTGACCGGGGTCGCGATGAGCTCCGGTGAGGAAGACGCCGGCACGACGAGCGCCGAGCAGCAGGCGACCCGCCCGAAGGTAGTGCGGAGGACGATCCACGTGACCAAACGCGCGGACGCGGCAGCGGCAGCAGCGACCGGTGCACCCGCCGGGTTCGCCGGCGCCGCCACCGCGGGGGCGTCTCCGATCACCAGCGCAAGCGGCGGTTTCGCCGGTGGCCCGTCGGCGGCTCCGGTGAGCACCTCGAGCAGCGGCTCGGGGGCGGCGCCGGTGAGCAGCAGCGGCAGCTCTGAGCCCGTCAGCTCCAGCAGCGGCTCGGGCGCCTCGGCACCGTCGAGCTCGGGCAGCGGCTCCGGGGTCGTCACCGGGTCCAGCGGCTCGGGCTCCAGCGGCTCCGGCGGCGGGGACGACGACCACTTCGACGACAGCGCCGACGCCTACGAAGACCGCCTCGACGCCGAAGAAGACGCCCTCGACGATCGCGAAGACGCCGCCGAGGACTACGCGGACGACGTCGCCGACTACGAAGAGGACATCGCCGACGACAGCGGGGACGACGATGACTGAGGCAGCCCGCTCCAGCCGCCGCCCCGGCGCCGCGCCCGTCTTCTGGACCTCGATGGTGCTCTTCTGCCTCCTGCTGGGGCTGCTGACCTACCGCTTCAGCCTCGGCCAGGACCCCTCCGGCGTCGGCGCCGAGGCCGAGGCGCCGGCGATCCGCAAGAAGGTGATCGTGCGGCGGGTCGTGACCACCGTGGTCCCGGCCGGCTCCGGCGCTGCGACGGCCGCGGCAGGCGCCGCGGCGCCATCGGTCAGCGAAGCCCCGGCGCCGGAAGCCGAAGCCGTGCCCGTCTCCGAACCGGTGACCAGCGCCTCATGAACCCCGAGCACGACATCAGCTTCGAGGCGATGGGCAGCCACGTCCGGCTGCTGATCGGCGAGCCGGGGGCGGGCCTGCCGTCGCCCGCCGTGGCCGCCGAGGAGGCGCGCCGCTTCGTCACCGATTTCGAGGCGGTGCTCTCGCGGTTCAACCCGGGGAGCGAGCTCTCGGCTCTCAATCGCGACCCCCGCGAACGCGTCCCCGCCTCGCCACTGCTGCGCCAGGCGGTGCGCGCGGGCATCTGGGCAGCGGAGCGCAGTGGCGGCTTGGTCGACCCGACGCTGGTCGACCAGATCGAGCGCGCCGGCTACGCCTCCAGCCGCGTCGGGGTGCGGCCGGCGCCGCTGCGCTCGGCGCTGGCGACGGCTCCCGCGCGGCGGCCGGCCGCCGCGGACCCGGCCGCCCGCTGGCGCGGCTTCGCGGTCGACGAGGCGCGCGGCGAGGTCGTCCGCCCGCCCGGGCTCCGCTTCGACAGCGGCGGCATCGGCAAGGGCCTCGCCGCCGACCTGATCGCCGACTCGCTCGCGGGCTACAGCCGCTTCGTCGTCGACTGCGGCGGCGACATCCGGGTCGGCGGCAGCGCGGCGGCGTGGCACCGGCGCACGGTTGCGGTCGAGCACCCGCTCAGCGGCGGGCGGCCCTTCGTCGTCTCGCTGCAGGCCGGGGGGGTCGCCACCTCCGGTCTCAACGTGCGGATCTGGCGCCGCGAGGACGGGAGCTTTGCCCATCACCTGCTCGACCCCGCGACCGGCCGGCCGGCCTGGACCGGTCTCGTCGGTGTCACCGCCCTCGGTGCCAGCACGCTGGAAGCTGAGACGCTCTCGAAGGCGGCGCTGCTGGCCGGCCCCGAGCGTGGCCGCGATCTCCTCGCCGCCCGCGGCGGCCTGCTCGTCCACGACAGCGGTCGCGTCGAGCTGGTCGGCCGCCTCGCCGGCCCGCCGCGGGTGCGCCTGCCGCGGCCGATCGCGCGGGAGGCGGTGCCGGCGTGACCGACGCGGCCCGCACCCTCGAAAGCCACGGCTGGTGGCTGGCGAGCCGCGCCTCCGGCGTGGTGGCGCTGGTGCTCGTCACCGTCTCGGTGATGATCGGGCTGGCGATGGCGGGCAAGGTCCTGCGGGTCCCAGGCCTCTCGCGCAAGCTGATGGCGATCCACGAGCAGACCGCGTTGGCGGGCCTGATCGCGATCTCCGTCCACGCGATCACCCTCCTCGGCGATCCCTTCCTCGATCCCGGCGTATCCGGCGTAACCGTTCCCTTCGCGATGGACTTCGAGACCTTCTTCACCGGCCTTGGCGTCGTCGCCGCCTACCTGGCGCTGCTGCTCGGCCTCAGCTACTACGCGCGCCGCCGGATCGGCACCAAACTCTGGCGCCGCGCCCATCGCGCCACGGTGCTCGTCTACGTGCTCGGGCTGGTGCACGCGCTCGGGGCCGGCACCGACACCTCGGCGGTCTGGTTCCGCTGGTGGGTGATGGCGACGACGCCGATCGTCGGCGGCCTCTTCGTCTACCGGGTCTTGGAAGGGCGCTCCAAAGCCCGGGCCAAAGCGGAGAAAGCGCGAGAGCGGGTCGAGAAGCCGCGCGAGCAGTCGCCGCGGTCGGTTCCTCGCCGTGGCCTGGCTCCCACCCCGGCGATGGAGGACGGATGAGCCGCGCGGGGACCGTGATCGTCGGCGGCGGCCTGGCGGCGCAGCGGGTGGCCGAGGGGCTGCGCCGGCGCGGTTACGAGGACCCGGTCCGGATCGTCTGCGGGGAGCCGGAGCCGCCCTACGACCGCCCGCCGCTCTCAAAGGAGCTGCTGGCCGGGACGGTCGGGGAGGCGGAGGTCGCCTACCGGCCCGCCGGCTGGTACGAGGAGAACGAGGTCGAGCTCCTGCTTGGTGCGTGGGCCGAGGAGCTGGATGCCGGCCGGCGACGGGTCGGCCTCGACTCGGGCGCCTCGCTCCCCTACGAGAACCTGGTGATCGCGACCGGGGGAGAGCCGCGGCGACTGCGCTTCCTCGCCGGCGCCAACGTCCACGAGCTGCGCACGCTCGCCGACCTGCGACGGCTGCGCAGCGCTCTCGTCGCCGGCTCCCGGCTGGCGATCGTCGGCGCTGGTTTCATCGGCCAGGAGGTGGCGGCGACGGCGCGGGCGCTCGGGGTGGAAGTCACCGTCGTCGAGGCGCTGCCAGTGCCGCTGGAGCCGATCGTCGGCCCGCGGCTCGGCCGCTGGTTCGCCGATATGCATCGCGAGGAGGGGGTGCGGATCATCGCCGGCGCCGCGCTCGAGAGTGCCCGCGGCAGCGGTGACCGGATCGAGGAGCTGGTCCTCGCCGACGGCCGCCGGGTCGAGTGCGACGCTGTCCTCGTCGGCATCGGCACCGTGCCGGCAACCGGCTGGCTGGAGGGGAGCGGGCTCGGCAACGGCGGGGTGCCGGTCGATGCCGGCGGCCGCGCCGCCCTCCCCGGAGTCTTCGCCGCCGGCGACGCCTGCCTCGGCTTCGAACCGCGCCGCCGCACCCACCTGCGCACCGAGCACTGGGACGCGGCGGCCTGGCAGGGCGCCGCCGTCGCCAAGGCGATCCTCGGCGAGGAGCCGGGGCGGCCGCCGTTGCCGAGCTTCTGGAGCGACCAGTACGGGGTGCGCGTCCAGTGCGTCGGTCACCCCCAGCTTGCCGACGGCGTCGCCGTCGAAGGCGACCCCGCTGGCCGTGACTTCCAGGCTCTCCTCAGCCGCGGCGGCGTCCCCGTCGCCGGACTCGCGGTCGGCCGCCCCCGCGCGATCCCCGCCTTTCGCAAGCAGATCGAGGGGGCCGTCCCGGCCCTCCAACCCGAGAAGGAGGCAGCATGAGCCACAAAGCCATCGTCGACCCCGCCGAGTGCAGCGCCCACGGCGATTGCGTCGATATCGCCCCCACCGTCTTCCGCCTCGACGACACCGCAGTCGTCATCGGCACCGACACCCCGGAGCTGATGATCGAGGCGGCCGAGGCCTGTCCCGCCGTGGCGATCTCGATCGTCGACGAGGCGAGCGGGGAGACCGTTTTCCCCTAAGCGGGTAAAGCACGTAACCGAGCAGTCCAAAGGAAAGGAACACATGAACAAGCGCACCTTGATGATCGGCATCCTCGCCAGCCTCACGGCTCTGGTCCCCCTCGCAGCGACGGCGGGGGCCAACGACGCCGATGTGAGGAAAGCCGGGTCCTGCACCGGGAATACCTCGGCCAAGATCAAGCTGAGCCCGGAGGACGGGCGGATCGAGACCGAGTTCGAGGTCGACCAGAACCGCACCGGCGTCACCTGGCAAGTCGTCCTTCGAGCCAACGGGAAAGTTGCCGCCCGCGCCCAGGCCACTACCCGCGGTGCCAGCGGCTCCTTCGAGCTCCGCCGCGTGCTCGACGGCGGCCAGGGAACCAACACGATCTCCGCCCGAGCGGTGAGCCCTACCGGAGAGGTCTGCACCGCCAGCGCCAGCATCTGATGCCCGAGCGCCCTGCAACGCAACGCTCTATGAGCTGCGTTGCGGGGCTACTCGGCGGGGGAGGCGGCTGCGTCGAGGGCGCGACGGACGCTGGCTACCGTCGCGGGTGAGGTGCCGCAGGCAGAGGCGATGACGCCGTCGCGCTGGTCGGGCAGGCGCCGCATCTCGAATTCGATCAGGCCGGTACGGCGGAGTTCCTGGGATTTGCTCCGGGGGGTGCCGGTCGGCGCGCGCTCGAGCGCCGCCTCGCCGGCGCGGGTGCGCTGGCAGATGAGGCAATAGCGCCCTTCCTCGGAAACTGACCAACTGCTCGGTTGGGAGGCCGGCTCACCGTCGAGGCGACTGGCCGTCACCCCGCAGCGGTCGCAGGTCCACTTCTGGGCCGTGGGTTGCATCGTGTCTGCTCCTTCTGGGAGGGGATCGAAGATCCAGCGGCCTCGAAAACACGCGCGGCAGACGGAGAAAAGCTAGCCCTCTCGAGTTGGCCAGTGGGCCAGACCCGTCCATCCACCGTAGCAGGCGATTCTCATGATCCATAGAACCTGACGACGCTGGCGGAGCTGTAGGTCGTCTGGTTGCCGACCCTGTCGGTGACGACGTACTGGTAGCGGTAGCAGTTGCTGAAGCTGCCGCTGGTGTCGGCGCCGCCGACCAGGTTCACGGTGGTTGAGTAGGAATTCGGGAATGAGCTGCAGAGCCCGAACACGATCGGGGCGCTGTCGCGTTTGATCGTCAGCGTCGCGATCCCGGACCCGGCGTCGGTGCCGCTGGCGATCGTGATCGGGATCCCGGAAGTGAAGACGCTGCCGTTGGGGTAGGTGATGCTGCCGCCGGACGGCGCCGTGACGTCGCTGGTGAAGGTGACCGAGGCATTGGTGGTTTTGCCCGCGGCGTCCCTGCCGGTCACCGTCTTCGTGGTCGGGTTGGTGGGTGAGGCGGTCCAGCTGAAGTCAGTCGAGACATAGGGGCCGCCCGCCGGGGTGGCGATCGTCTCGGCGTTGTGGGCCCAGCCCGTGGTCGCGATCAGGGGGAAGGTGGCCGAGGCGGGACCCGAGGCGGCGTCGGCGACGGCGTTGGCGAGCTTGAAGGAGCCGGCGACGTTGCCGCGGTAATAGACGGTGTTGCCGGTCATCGCCGCGTTGACCGCGGTCGCGAGGCTGAGTGAGTTGGTCGGGGAGACGGTGTCGACCTTGGTGGTGGCGGCGCCCGTGTAGGTGGCCTGGTTGCCGACGTTGTCGGAGATCAGGTAGCGGGCTTTGTAGCAAGTGCCGGTGGTGACCGGGAAGGCGTATGGGGAGAGGGGGTTGGTGGCGGCCAAACCGAATGACCCGAACGTCCCGCAGACGCCTGCGGCGAGGGGCGCCGTGGCTCCTTCGAGGATGCCGGAGGTGCTGTTGAGGCCGGAGAGCGCGTCGGTGCCTTTGTTGTGGGTGACGCTCAAGGTCGTGCCGGTCGAGTAGCCGTTGGTGTGAGTGACCGAGCCGCCGCTGGGCGCGGCCGCGTCGGCGGTGACGGTGAAGGAGGAGGAGGCGGAGCGGCCCGCGTTGTTGGTTGCGGTCACCGTCTGCGCGCCGACCGGGGCGGTCGGGTTGGCGGAACTCCAGCTGTAGTTGCGGGCGCTGAAGCCGCCGGAGCTGGAGGCCCAGCCGGCGGGGAGGATGGGGAAGTTGTAGCCGGCGATACCCGCCGTGGTGTCAGGGGAGCTGGCGTTGACCTGGAAGCCACCGCTGCCGGCGCCGGGGCGGTAGAAGACCGTCGTCCCGGTGCCGCTCCAGAAGGCATTGGTCAGCGCCGAGAAGCTGAGCGCCGGCGCTGCGGGAGCGCCGGCGTAGACCTTGATCTCGGGACTGGTGTAGGCGGTCTGGTTGCCGACCCGGTCGGGGACCAGGTACTGGTAGCGGTAGCAAGTGCGATCGGCCGGGATGGTGTCGCTTCGCGGCGAGGAGGGATTGGCGGTGCCGACTTGGGTGTAGGCGCCAAAGGTTCCGCAGGCCCCGTTCGCTACGCCGTCGGAGGTAAGAGGCGCCGAGGCGCGCTGCAACTGCGCCCCGCTCGCGGCAAGGCCGGCGCCGGCGTCGCTCCCGGACGTGAAGGCGACGTTCAGGTTCAGCGAAAGCGAGTAGCGGCCACCGGCTCCGCCGAGCCCGGTGGCGTCCACCGATCCGCCGCTCGGGCCGGCATCGTCCTTGACCAGCGAGAAGGCGGTGGCGTTGGTCGCCGTCTGCCCGGCGTTGTTGGTTGCGGATATCGGTTGGGGGCCGGGCGAGGGGCTGTCGGCGTTGGTCGACCAGGCGTAGGTCGTGCGGAAGGAGGTGCCGCTGACCGGGGAGGTGACCGCGCCGCCGCCGCCGAAGCCCGTCAGCGCCGGGAAGTCCACCCGGGCGATGCCGGAGAAGGGAGCGTTGGTGGAGGTGCTGACGTCGAAGCTGCCGAGTTTCGCCGGGTTGTAGAAGACAGTCGAGCCGGCGACGTACTGGGAGTCGAGGCCGCTGACCGGCGTCAACACCGCGTCGGTGGGCCGCAGCGCGGCGGCGGCTTTCGTCTGGATTTTGATGTCATGACTGGTGTAGACGGCGACGTTGCCGACGTGGTCGGAGACGAGGTAGCGGTAGCGGTAGCAAGCGTGGTCCGCTGGCACCGTGTCGCTGACGCTGGAGGCGGGGTCATCGCCGCCCAGCTGGACGAAGGCCGAATAGCTACCACAGCTCCCGGGAGCGACTCCGTCGCTGGTCAGCAGCGCCGATGCCCGCTGCAGCTGCGCCGGCAGGTCGCTGGGCCCGGTTCCGTCGGCAAGGCCCGAGGCCGCGTCGGCTCCCTTGGAGAGCACGAGGCTGAGGTCGAGCGAGGTCGAGTAGCGCCCGTCCGGTCCGGTGAGGCCTTCCGCATCGACATGGCCGCCGCTGGGGGCGGTCGAATCGTTGTGGGTCACTCCGCTGGCGCCGAAGGTGCTGCCAGCTTCGTTGGTCAGGGTGACCGCTCCGCCTCCGTTGGCCGTCGTGCCGGCCACCCAGCTGACCGTGCTGGAGATGAACGGTCCTCCCGCCGGCGTGGTGACGGAGGTCGAGTCGAACGAGAAGCCGATCGCGTTGGGGTCCAGGTCGGAGAATCCGGCCGAGAGCGCGGGGGAGCCTCCCATCGGGATCGGGGTCAAACGCAGCCGGAATGATCCGGCGGCGGCACCGCGGTAGTAGGTGATCCCCGGGATTTCGTCGCTGACATCGCCTGGTTCCTGGTAGTAGCCACCCTCGATGTCGATCGCCTCGACCGTGAAGTAGGGGGGCAGGGTGTCGATCTTCACCACCTGGGTGTCGACCGGAGACTCGTTGCCGGCGTTGTCGACGAGGTAGAACCTGGCCGTTGCCGACTCGGTGACCAGGGCTGGTTCGACCGCGTACTGAGAGGTCGGTGAGGTCTTGGGGTCGCTGCCATCGTTGGTGAATTTGATGTAGGCGAGCCCGGAGCCGTTGCCGTCGTCGACCGTGCCGTTGACTTCGACCGGGGCGGTGTTATGCCAGCCGGCGGCGTTGGCGGGGGGATTGAGGACGACCTCGATCGTCGGGGCGGTGTTGTCGACGAGGATGCCGGAGCTCGCTTCGGCGGTGGAGCTGACAACGCTGAGGGAGTGGGTCCCGTCCGCCGTGCCGGCCGGCAGCGTCGCCGAGATCGCCGCGGTGCCATCGGGTCCGGCCTGAGCTGGCGAGCCTGCCAGCAGCACGTTGCCGTCGAGGAAGAATTCGATCGACTCGCCGGGTTCGAAGCCGGAGACGGTTCCACTCGCCGCTGAGGGCAGCGGCGCGACCGTGCCGCCGAAGAGTTCTCTGGAGAGGATCAGCGATCCAGGTCCGGTATTGACCGCGCCGCTTACCAGCCCTTCCTGGCCACGCCAGTTGGTCCCGAAGACCGGGGTCACCGAGTACGCCCATCTGCCGACGGGCGCTTGCGGTTCGTTGCAGGTCGTCGCGCCGATCATTCCCGTGCAGCCGGCGCCGACCGGGACCTGTTTTCCAGTCTCCGCGTTGAAGCGTTTGACCACGTAGCCGCCCGCCGGGACACCATTGGAGAGGCTGCTGGCGCCCCATTTGACGACGACGTTGGTGGAGCCTTTCTCGCCCACCGTCGGCGCCGCTCCCTGGTTGAGGGTGGCGGCACCCGCGCTGCCTTCGCCGCGGCCCGCGGTGTCGGCGCCGGTCCAGTAGCCGAGTGCGGTTTGGGAGGCCAGCCCGACGAAGATGACGATCGCAATGAGAACGGCAAGGCGCGCTTTCATCGCAGGCCCGCTTTCAGTTGCACGGTGAAGGTGGCGCCCTGGCAGGCGTTCGCCGCCCCGACGCTCATCTTCATCGCTGCGGGCAAATCGATCGCGAGGCTGCCGTCGGTCGTTCCGGCGCGGGGTGGGATCTGCCAGCCAGCGCCGTCGTTGTCTTGTGCGACGAAGCTGAGCGCGGAGACGTCGCAGTCGCTGTGCCCTGAGTCGACCGCGAAGGGTTTGGTGGCGCTGGGGTCGAGGACGATCGAGCCGACCTCGATGAAGGTGGAGTTGGGATTGCCGACCACGAGCGCGACGCTCGACTCGCCGCCGGGGTAGAGCTGGGCGGTGGGGGTGCCGCCCTGGATCGAGAGCGGCAGGACGTTGGGGAGCACGGTCGTCGCGTTGCCGCTACCGCTGCCCTGCCAGTAGGCGACGGCAGCGGTGGCGAGGACGGCGACGATCGCGACCGCGATCAGGAACGGGCGAGCTCGCTTGCTTCCCAGGCGCCTCACGGCGTCACCTCGGTGGCGGTGCCGGTGAAGGCGAGCGAGAACGAGGCCGCTTTGCAGCCGTCCTGGTTGACCGGCAGGTTCAGCATCGAGACCACCGGCAGCTCCGCCGCCGCGAAGCCGAGGCCGCTGAGGCTGGCGCTGCTCTTCGCCGGAAGCGTGAATCCCGTGGCGCCGGAGAACTGCTCGACGGCGAAGTCCCCGGTGCCGCAGCCGAGACTGGGATCGGTCTCGGGCACGCTGACGCTCGCGACCGCGACCTCCAGTTTGGAGATCGCAAGATCGAAGTCTTCGAGGTTGGTGAGGGTGAGGTCGAGCGGGTGTCCGGTGCCGGGGGTTAGCGCAACCGGGACGGTGCCGGCGATCGTGAAAGCCTCGGGGGAACTGACCGGGACCCCGGGGGCGGGAGTGGCGGTCGAAGGAGAGACCGAGGCCCCGTCTGGGGGCGTGACGACGAGGCGGACCGCGGTGCTGCCGCTGCGATGGGGACGCCGGGCTCGAACCCTGAGCGTGTAGGCGCCGGGCGGCGTGGTCGCGGCGGTGGTGACCGTCAGCGTCGTCCGCTGGCGGAACGGCCGAGGGGAGACGAGGGAGCGCTGGGGGGAGAAGGAAACCTCCGCTCCGGCCGGGAGGTCATCCTTCTTCATGCTCAGGGAGGTGAGCCCGCTGAGGCCCACCCCGCCGAGCTGGGCCCGGGCGACGTTCAACGCGTATCGCGCCGTCGAGCCCGGCGCCACCGTGCGACTCGATGGCGCGGCGCGAAGGGAGAGAGAAGAGCTCGAGTCCGCGGCGGGACGCGGCGGCAGGACGACCGCAGCGACCGCGCCGACCGCGCCGAGGCTCATAGCGAGCCCGAGCGCGACCAGGCAGACGGGACGGCGAAAGAATCGCCGTCCCGCTCGCTTGTCGCTGCTCGTGACCATCTCGATCCTTAGGTGCTCGAGAGGGTCAGGGTCAGGGTGGCGCCCTTGCAGGCGTCCTGGCTTACCGCGGTGTTGGCGAATACGAGCGAGCCGTTGTTCGGCAGAGCCTCGGCCGTCGCTTCGGCGGGAACCTGGTGGTTCTCGGTGACGTCGGCCATCGAGAAGTCGTCCGTTTCGCAAGCAGCGTGGGCACCGTCGGCAGCGACGCTGACGAGGTGGACGGTGCTTACTCGAACGGGCGAGTCACTCGGGTTGGCGGCCGTGAAGCTGACAGCCTCGCTGGTCCCCGGCGCACTGCCCGGAGCTACGGTGCCGGTCAGCGTTACTGAGCTGCTGGTGCCAACGTCGCCGGAGCCCGTGCCCGACCCGGAGCCGGTCCAGTAGGCAAACGCGGCGACCCCGATCGCCAAGGCGACGACGGCGCCGAGAACTCCGACCGTCCTGGTCTTGTTACGGCTGGACATGGATGTCCTTCCTTCTGGCGAGCAGCCTCAGAAACGTTCCGTGACTGCCACGACCGCCTTAGTTCGGAAGCGGCGGAGTGGCGACAGTCCTTCTTCGGTAGCCCGGCGAACTCCGGTGGAGTCCCGTGGCTCTGCGGACTCGCCTTGCGACGAGGGTGCCTGAGTCGAGAAGGTCTGCTCTGGTGTACGACTGTGTTCGACGCCCGGGCTCAGGACTTGAGCCCGGGGCGGTCGAGTGGCCGTTCAATGAGGTTAAGCGGTGGGAATCGCGATCAGGCTGCTGAAGTCAGCCGACCCGTTGGCAACCATCACGTCGCACTCGACGCTGAGCTGAGTCGGGGAGGCGGTCGTGGTCACCGCTTGCATCGATACGGGGATCGCGGCGAGCGCCGGATGCGTCTTCATCGCGATCTGGTCGATCACTGCGGCGCCTGATTTCAGGGTGCAATCGATGCTGTCCCCGGCTCCCGTGTGGGAGAGCTGCGTCTTTGCCAGCACGACGTAGTTGCCTGCCGGAACGGCGAGGCTGACCACGGTGGTCGGGGGGCTGGCGGTGGGGAGGGCGGTCAGGCCCTGTTTGGCCGACAGCGGCGTGACCGCGCCGTCGATGCCATCCGTGCCATCAGTCCCGTCAGTGCCGTCGAGGCCGTTGTCGCCGTCGGTCCCGTCAATGCCATTAGCGCCGTCATCGCCGTCGATGCCGTTGGCGCCATTGGCACCGTTGGGCCCGTTGGCGCCATTGGTCCCGTCGAGACCATCGGCGCCGTTGGGACCATTGGCGCCGTTGGCCCCATTCGTGCCGGGGGCGCCATTGGTGCCAGTGGCTCCGGCCGAGCCGGTCTCGCCCTTGGCGCCCGTGAGACCGGCGCCGGTCTGGATCAGGGCCCGCGTGCTGGTGCTCAAGTCTTTGGGTTGCACCCCGCCGTTCTTGATCGCCTTGCTGGTGACTGCGCCGGGGGCGATGTCTTTGGCCTGGATCAGGCTGCTTGCGGCGACTGCGGTTCCGCCGAGGGCGATGAAGAGGGCGACGCTGGCGGCGACCATCGAAGGAGAAGGCCATCTTCGCCGTCCCTCGTGGCCTGCGGGCTGGGGCGGGCGATTCAACATGGCTACTCCTCTGGTTGGTGCTGCGGCGGCTCGGAACTTGCCCGCTCATCATTGGCCCTGCCGGGAGCCATCGACGGGTGGGCCCCCTAACGTGAATTCCAGCCGGCTAAGCGGACCTAAAGGTGCGCCGGGACGCTCTCGCGCAAGGAGAGCGCCTCGTCGAGGTGATCGAGCAGGAGCTCGACGATCTGGGGGTCGAAGTGGCTGCCGCTGCTCTCCCTGATGGTCTCCACCGTTTCGCCGACCGTGAACGCTGGTCGGTAGGGGCGATCGCTGAGCAGGGCGTCGAAGACGTCGGCGACGGCCGTGATCCGTCCCTCCAGCGGGATCTCGTTCCCGCCGAGGCCGCGGGGGTATCCGTTGCCGTCGAAGCGCTCGTGATGGGTGAGGGCGATCGAGGCGGCGAGGCGGAGCACCTCGCTCTTGGAGTCGGCGAGGATTTCGTGACCGACGGTCGTGTGGCGATTGACCTCGATCCGCTCCTCGGACGTCAGCGACCCCGGCTTGCGAAGGAGCTCACCCGGGGTCGCGATCTTGCCGACGTCGTGCATCGGCGCTGCCAAGCGCAGGAGTTGGACGCGTTCGGCGTCGAGGCCGAGGAGAGTCCCGAGGAAGGCCGCGACCCTGGCCATGCGCTCTACGTGCTCGCCGGTGGTGAGGTCGTGAGCCTCCACCGCCTTGGCGAGCCGCTCGACCGTCTCCTGGCGAGAGAGCTGCAGCTCGTCGATCGCCTCTCGCTGGGCGGCGGCCAATTCATCGCGCAGGCGCAGAGCCTCTTTCTGGGCGGTGATGTCGGTAGAGATGCCGCAGACCGCGGTGGCCTTTCCCCGCTCGTCTAGGAGCGGGAATTTGACCGTCTGGAAGGTGCGCTCGATGCCGGCGATCTCGAGGGTTTCCTCCGCTTCGAACCTCGTTCCCTGCTCGAGGATCTGGCGATCGATGGCGCGGGTGTGTGCCAGTCCCTCGGGCTCCATGATCGCCTCGTCGGTCCTGCCAAGGATGTGACCTCGCTCCTGACCCGCCATCGCCTCGGCCTCGGAATTGGCGAAGATATAGCGATACTCGCTGTCCTTGACGTAGATCGGCATCGGCGCCATGTCGATGATCGTCTGGCGGCGCTGTTCGTTGTTCAGCCTGTACTCCCGCTCGATGATTTCGAGCTCGCGGCGGCGCAGCGCGTTCATCGCCGTGATCAGCAGCTGCCCGGGCCAGAACGGCTTCACCAGGTAGCCGTGAACGCCGTGACCACCAAAGCCAAAGGCTCGCTGCGCGACCTCGGGGTCGTCCGTCTCGGTGACCAGGACGACGGCGGTCTCCGGGTGTTCTTCGGTGATTTCTTCGGCCAGCGCCAGGCCCGACCCGCCCCTCATCTGGAGGTCGCAGAGGGCGAGCTGGAAGGTGGTGGAATCGAGCTTCTCGTGAGCCTGGGAGACGGTCGCGGCGAATTCGCAGCGGTAGCGATCCCCCAGGGCGCGATCGACCAGGCGCAGCATCTCCGGCTGATCGTCGGTGACCAGGATGCGTGCTAACCCGGGCTTAGGTTGGCTGGGATGTGGAGTCGGCCTCGACTCCTGTGGGTTGATGGTCATGGGCGAACCCAAACGCCGAGCTGGTCATCCGCATGCATCGCAACCCCCTACGGGTTCCCCGAGGCCGCTACGGACCCTGGCAAAGTTTGAGTCTGGTACTGACCAGTACAGGGACTGTAGGCCTTTGTCCGCTCCTCCGCAAGGTCTGGCCATTGCAGGGAAAACGAACTTGTTCGTTTATAGGCTTGAGGCGTACCCATCTCTCTTCCCGCCGGACCGCCGAATGCCTTTTCGTCGGCTGGCCAGGTAGGCACAGCGGTTTGACACCGTCTGCACCCCTTGAAAGGCTGACCGCAACCGAGTCAGGTACCCGAATAGGGAATCTTCTAAACGCTCGTCCAACGAAGGGAACCTCGTGAAGCAGCTCCGTAAGCGACTCACGTATGCGAACGTGATGTCGTCTCTTGCAGTGTTCATGGTCCTGGGTGGCGCCAGCGCCTTCGCCGCAACGCAGTTGGCGAAAGAAAGCGTCGGCACCAACCAGCTGAAAAAAGAAGCCGTCTCGCTGGCGAAGATCAAGCTGGGGACGAAAAACGCCCTCAAAGGCCAAACCGGGCCGCAGGGACCCCAGGGCAAACAGGGAGAGCGTGGCCTTCAGGGTCAGCGCGGTGAAAAAGGCGAAAAAGGCGCTCAGGGCTTGCAGGGCATTCCCGGCGTCTCCGGGCTGGAGCGGGTTACCCAACTCGTCGCCACCAGCGCCGTTTCGCCGAAGTCGGTCGTGGTTACCTGCCCGGACGGGAAAAAAGTGATCAGCACCGGCTTTGACATCGACGGTGGCTCGAGCGGCGTCTCGCCGAATACGGTCAAGGAAGCGGCGATCGACGCGGTCAACATCAACGGGGCGATGACCGCCGTGACGTTCGAAGCCTATAACCAGAAAGGCGCCGGGGCGCCCAACTGGTCGTTGCGCGGCATCATCACCTGCGCCAACGTCGGTTGAGCTCAGAGAGCTAGACCGCCCGTACTGCGCGCCGGGGCTTTCGAGTCCCGGCGCGCACGACGGTCACGCCGCTAATCGCCGCCTTGGCAGCTTTGCTTGGCGCCGGCCGCGAGTGCTTCGAGCCCGAGGACGGCACTGGAGTCGGGGTTCTCGCCGATCAGGTCCGGGGCGATGCCGGTGAGGAGAAAGCCCGTCTCGAGTTCCTTGCGGATGCAGCGGATGAAGGCGGGGCTGCGTTTGCCCGACTCGAAGAGGGCGTCGGAGATCTCCTTCGCTCCGTACTCGGCCAGGGCCTCGGGGCAGTTTTCGGCCAGGGGGAGGAGGGCCCGGATCAGGGCTTCGCCGCCGACGATCGCGTCGTGGGTGATCTCGCGGATGCGACGGTTGCCCAGCTCCTCGGCCTGCCCGCCCACGCAAGCCTTCATCGCCGGCGTCGCCAGGGCGCCCCCGTCGACCCTCTCGATCGCCGTCAGGAAGACCGAGCGCAGGTAGTCGTCGCCGAAGCGATCGAGCAGCCAGCGGTCGCCCTCGCGGACGAGCTCGACGTGGCCGGAAGAGCCCTCGAGCTGCCCACCCTCGATCGCGACCGCGACCTCAGCGCGGGACTCGTCGGGGCTGTCCAGCGAGACCTCGGAAGCCGTGGCGCGGGCGTTGTCTTCGACCGCCGAGCTCTTCACGCAGGTCGAGACCTTGCCGAGGAAGACTTCGTCGATCAGCCGGTCGGAGACAAGCTGGCGGCAGAAGAGCCTCGTGTCCTTGATCTCGAGCGCCCGGACCGCGGCCTCGCCGGCTTCGTCCTCCGCCGATGGCCCGGATGAGCCGCAGGCGGTCAGCGTTAGCGCCGCAACGGCCAACGCGCTGAGGAGGATCGATCGCGGCACCGGGCCGATGCTATTGGCCCGAAGTAGGATCGTGCAGATGCTTCCCGACCCCGATGCCCTGCCGTTCGTCGACGAGCACGGCGTCGAGGTCGCAGCGGCGCCCGAGGTCGTCTGGGGATCCCTTTGCCGCGTCGCCGAGGGGTCGTTCGCATCGCCGGTGGCCGCCGGCTTCGCCCGCGCCCTCGGCTGCGAATCGACGGAGCCTTCGGGGCCGCGGCCGCTAGTCGAGGGTTCGGCCTTCCCCGGCTTCGCCGTCGCCCGCGCCGAGCCCGGATCTGAGCTGGCGCTCGTCGGCCGGCACCGCTATTCAGAATACGCGCTGGTCTTCCACCTCGCCGGCGATGGCGCGGCGACGCGTCTGCGGGCAGAGACCCGGGCGCGGTTTCCTGGCGGCAGCGGCCGTCTCTATCGCGCTGCCGTGATCGGCACGCGCGGCCATGTCTTCGTGACGATGCGCCTGCTGACGGCGGTCAAGCGCCACGCCGAGCGCTGAGGGTCCGGCGCCTCCTAGGAGGCGTTGCGCAGCTCGTCGAGCGTTTTGACCTCGAGGTCGAACGGCTCGTCGGCGGCGCGCCGGCGCCGGTAGGGCGAGACGGTGACGCGGTGGGTTTCGCCGCAAACGCAGGGGACCTCGATCGGACTGGTGTCGGCAGCGGGGTCGGTGTCGACTTTGAGCCGGCGCAGGGTCCCGGTCGTTTTGCAACCGAACGAGATCACCCAGCCGAAGTCGGGACGCTCGGCGCGTTTTGCTTTGCGGGGCGGTCCTGGCATCGGACCTATCTAACCCGATCTAGTCTTCGTGGAGTGGTCCCCTCCCCGGCTCAGCCCCAAAAGTGGTTCGTCCTCTACGACGGCGACTGCGGCTTTTGCAAATGGCTGCTCGCGGGATTGCTGCGCTTCGACAGGGCGGGGCGACTGCGACCGGTAGCGCTGCAGCGCCCAGAGGCCGAAGCCCTGCTCGCCGATCTCGACCCGGCCGAGCGGATGGCATCGATGCATATCGTCGCCCCCGACGGCACCCGCACCTCCGCCGGCGAGGCCCTCCCGGCACTGCTTGGGCTCTTGTCCGGAGGGCGCGTCCCCGCCGCGATCCTCGGGCGCTTCCCCCGACTGACGGGGGCGGGGTACCGGTGGGTGGCCGCCCACCGCATCGGGATCTCCCGCTTCGTCCCGCGCCGGTGGAAACAACGCGCCGCCGAGCGGGTTCGCCGCCGCGAGCTCGAATCGATCTAGATTCAGTAGTACCGGGTTCTTCCCTGAGTTATAAGCTCCCGTAGTGGTGAGAACAGTCAGTACCTCAACCTTGGGCCGAGTCATGTTCGCGATCGCGCTGGCGGCTCTGACCGCGCTGGCTACCGGTAGCGGCCCGCAGTCCGCCGCGGCGGGGGGAAGTGATCCTTCGACCTGGCGGTTGGGGCCGAGCGGGATCGGACCGTTGCAACTGGGGATGAACCCTGCGAAGGCGCGCTCGGTCATCCCCGGTCTTCGCATCGCGCACCATCGCTTCTGCGACACCTGGATCGTTCCCGGCCTCGACAGCATTTCCCTTTTCAGCACCCATTCGCGCGGGGCCCTCAGCTCAGCTTCGATCAGCGCTTTTGACGAAGACCTCCAACCGGGCCACGGGGCAGGAGGTGTGGAGGTCGGTGACAGCGTCCACGAGCTGAAGCAGACGTTCGGCAAACGCCTTCGATTCATCGAGAACATCCGCTCGGTGAGGAAGGCGTTCTACCGGGTCCTCTCACCTGGGGGTCGGCAAACGGCGATCGAGTTCACCGTCAACACCGGCAACGGCCGGATCGAGTACGAGCAGGCCGGGTTCCTCGGCGAGTTTTATTACACCGACGGCACCGAGCTCTGTGCGTAGCGCCGGCTCGTCGATCGTCCGGCGTTCGCTGGGCTGCGTAGTAGTCAGCTTTGTGATTGGGGCGGTTTCGCTGGTCGCTTCGTCGACTGCGGCTGCAACGGACATGTTTCAATCGCCCAGCGGCAACATCGGCTGCGGGATCTCCCCTCAAGGCGTCCGCTGCGACATCGGCAAGAAGGATTGGTCACCGCCTCCGAAGCCAGCTGACTGTCGGTTGGACTGGGGTTACGGGGTGAGTCTCGACAAGCGGGGAGAGGCAGGCTTCATCTGCGCCGGAGACACCGCTCGCGGAGTCGGGCCTGTTCTCCCTTACGGTGCGGTCAAGCGCCGCGGGCGTTATCGGTGCAAGAGCAAGGTGAGCGGCATGCGTTGCGTGAACTCGAGGAACGGGCACGGGTTCCTCCTCTCCCAACAGCGGGTCGCGCTTTTCTAGAAGCGAGGGCCACCGTTGGCCAGTGCGCTCTTCCCGCGCTATGGTCAACAGAGATTGACTAACGCCAAGCGAGCGTCGGCTGGAGGCCAGCGCGGCAGGGGTGCTGGCCGATCCAGAGGAGAGCATCATGAAGTGGAGGCGCATCTCAGCGGTTCTCTGCGTGGCGGCGTTTTGCCTCGCTATCTCCAGTCCGGCCCTCGCGATCAAGTACGTCGCGCTGGGGGACTCCTACTCATCGGGAACGGGCACGCGCACGTTCTACGAACCTAATTGCCAGCGCTCGGTGACGGCCTATCCGTATCTGTTGCGCAACGCCCACCCGAGCTGGACCTTCGTCAACGCGACCTGCTCGGGAGCGAAAACGGCGGACGTGATCAACACCCAGGCGGCCAGCGTCACCGCTGACACCAACTGGGTGACCTACACGATCGGCGGCAACGACGCCGGCTTCTCGAGCGTGATCACCACCTGCGCGCAGCCGTCCTGGGCGTCCAACTGCGACGGCGCGATCAACGCCGCGCAGGCCTACATCCAGAACACCCTGCCGGGCCGGCTCGACCTGGTCAACACCACGATCAAATCGAAAGCGCCGAGTGCGCAAGTGGTTGTGCTCGGCTACCCGCGCCTGTTCAACGGCACGGACTGCAACGCTTTCACCTGGTTTAGCGGTAGCGAGATGACGCGACTGAACCAGACTGCTGATCTGCTGAGGACCGTGGTCAGCGCGGCGGCGACGCGGGCGGGGGCAAACTTCGTCTTCCGCGACGTCATCCCGGCGTTCGTTGGGCACGCGGTCTGCGACGGGGGCGGCGGCTCGGCAACGGAGTGGATCAACGGCCTCTCCAACCCGATCGGCGAAAGCTACCACCCGAAGGTGAGCGGTCACTCCGGCGGCTACTACCCGGCGGTGAAAGGGGTTACGGGCTGAGCGGGAGGTGCGATGCCGGGTCCCTGGCCCGGCATCGCACGCCCTCCCTTACTGGGCCTGGATCGTGATCGAGAAGGTGCCCAGCGGGTCGCCGACGACGAAGTTGCTCGACGACGGCGGCGCGGGCGCCGGCTGGTTGAAGACGTCGTTCAGGGTCGAGGCGAAGGCTGCCTGCAGCCGCACTTCGGCTCCCTGGATCGTGATCGTCCTCGCCACCGGGTTCGTCACCACCGCTTTCGCCGGCAGCACGACGTCGACGATCGACGACTGCCCGGCCGCGCCGGGGAACGGCGGGCTCGGCAGGATTTCCAGCTGCGCCGTCGTCGCTTTGGCGGCCAGGTCGACGCTGACGTTGCTCAGTTTCACCGCCGGGGAGAGAGTCTCCGTTTCCTTGAGGATCTGGACTCCGCCGGTGGTCGAGACTTTGCCCGCCGACGCGTCCGGCGCCAGCGACCCGCCGCTGATCGGCAGGGCGAAGGAGGTCTCGCTCGGTTTGGTGGCCGGGGCGATCGGGGTGAAGCCCTGCGGCACTTTCACGCCCTTGGCCGCGAATTTGGCCAGGGTGGCGGCGTTGCCGGTGAGGTTGAGGTTGCCCTGTGGGAGGACCGTGACGGTTTTGGGCTGAGCGGTGCTGTAGGCGTTGCTCAGCACGCGGCCGGCGTTCAGGCGCTTGCTCCCCTTGAGGCCGAGCCGGTTGCTGATCCGCTGCGTCGCCTTTTCGATCAACGTCAGTTTCACCGCCTTGACGTTGGCCCCGAAGCCTTCCCGGCCGGTCGTCGGCGGGGTGAGGACCCCGATCTGCATCCGCGCTTTGGCGACCGTGGCGTAGACGGCGTCGTTTTCGGTGTTGACGGTGAGCTGCGTCACCGGAACCCCGCGCTGTCCGAGCTGGAACTTAAAGCCGCCGCGGGCTTCAAGGAAGCCATTGCCGTCGGTCGGGTCGAGGCTGCCGCCGCTGACGGGCAGAGAGATCTTGTTGCCGGTCACGGTGCCGACTCCAACCCCCTGCACGGTGGCGCCGAGGTTGGAGATCTTCCGCACGAACCCTTTCTTCATGTGGAGGTCCGTGGTCCCGCTGGCGATCGGGTCCTGCGCCGCGGTGGCGGTGGCGGTGGCGGTGAGGAGCGCGAGGCCGGCGAGAGCGGCCAGCCAACCCCATCTGGTTCGCTGCATTGCGTGGGTCATCTCGTCCTTTTCGTCGGATTGCGCATTTCCCCATCAACACGCGATCCGACCCACAGGTGCGGAGATCAAGGCCCCGACTGACCGGTTAGCGTCCTATCAGGCGCTTAGCAGGTGATCGATGGCCTGCTCGAGTGGCGGAAGATCCCGGTCGACGATCTCGAGGATGCGATCAATCTCGATCCTGAAGTACTCATGGGCGATCAGATCGCGAAGGCCGGCGATGTCGGACCAGGGAATTTGCGGTGCTGACTCCCGGGTCTCAGCTGCGAGGTTCTTCACGGCCTCGCCGATGACGACGAATTGGAAGAGGAGGGCGTCGTGGAGGAGCGGGTCGTCTTTTTCTGGCTTGGCGAGGCGCTGCAGGTGGGACTCGATCGTGCCGATCGCGTCCTTGATGTCGCGCAGTCGCTCACGCTCGTCGCGGCTCACAACGGCAAGGCCTCTGCGAGAGCCTCTTCGCGAAGGCGGTCCTTCAGCATGTCCGGCGTGGCGACGTCGACGGGGAGGGCGAGGAGATCGGCCACTTCGCGGCGGAAGCCGGCGAGATCGACAAGCGTGCTTCCCGGCTTCAACTCGACGAGGAGGTCCAGGTCGCTGGCGGCGGTGGCCTCACTTCGGGCGACTGACCCGAACACTCTTATGTCCTCGATGCCCCGCTTGCGAGCGATGTCGAGGATTCGTCGGCGGCGTCGTCGAAGCCGCTGTGCGATCGGGCCTAGCTGTCCGCGGGCTGAAGTCGCTCGCGCTTTTCCGTTGAGCGGGGGAGCCTCGATCCGGAGCTGTCGTCCGGAGGCGGCAAGGAGCCGCTCCAGCGTCGGGAGGGTGGGAATAGTGGCCCCCGACTCGTAGCGGGCCAGAGCGGGCTGGGAGGTGCTGGCAAGGGCGGCCAGCTCAGCCTGAGAGAGCTCGGCTTCGCTTCGTGCGTTGCGGATGGTGGCTGCGACGTCGATCATGACTTGCATTATACCTAAATAGGTATAAAAGGAATTTACTTATATGACAAGCCGCCGGGAGATTTTGGCTCTATAGAGCGGTTTTACAGACGAGAACCAGAGACCGCACAGGCCCAGAAATCCCAAAGTGCGACTTTATCGGCATCACGAAAAGCCCCAGGGAGCGGCCTTTTAGATGGGCTTGTAGTTGTCGCTATCGCGAGCGGGGCTCGAAAGCGATTCGCTCTATGGGCTTTGGATTTGAGCCCACCTCTAGAACTCACGGCCCCTGATCTCGGGAAAGCGATCAAATTCTGCCGGGAGATCGTGAACTTGAAGCAGTGGGAAGTAGCGGACAAAACTGAGATGGGGGCCAGCTACATCTCTCGCATAGAGAACGGCAAGGTCAACCCTACCCTCAAGACGGTGGAGCACCTTTCCGGGGCGCTCGGGATTGACCACTCGAAGATCCTGGCCGTTGCGGAGGTCTACGCCGAGGGGCGGCGGAGGGTGTCGTGAAGGGTTCCCGGCTTGGTTCTCTCCGGCCGGGGTAGGGAAGGGGCGATGAACGACTTCTCGATCGTCAAGGCCGACAAAGCCAAGGACGCCTATGCCGACAGCGACGTCCCCGGCGAGTTCCGCGCCCTTACCGATGCCCTGGGGGCCGAGCAGGTGGCGGTGACGCTGATCCGGGTGCCGCCGCACTCCGATTTCGAGCAGGGCACGGGCCACCGCCACGAGCACCAGGAGGAGGTCTACATCGTCACCCGCGGCACCCTGACGATGCGCTTTGGAGACGAGGTGCGGGAGGTCACGGCCGGCTCCGCCGTGCGGGTCGCGCCGAGCACGGTCCGCTCGCACCGCAATCTCGGCGAGGAGCCGGTCGAGCTCTGGGCGGTCTCGCGCAAGATCGAGGACTCCGACTCGACCAAGGTCGACGACTTCTGGGGGGCCTCTCCGCAGGCCAAGCAGACCGCGGAGTGACCTCGATCTAGGCTCTGGCCATGGGCGGGATCGAGGCCGTCACCTTCGACTTCTGGAACACGATTGCCACGGTGGCGCCGGGGGCGATGGACGCGGCGCGCAAGCGGGGGATTGCGGCGGCCTATGAGGAGTGCGAGGTCGAGCTCGAGGTGGAGCTGCTGATTGCTGGCCTCGAGGAGGTGGGGTTGAGCTGGGAGCGCTCGTGGGCGGCGGGGAGGCACCTGCACCCGCGCGAGGCGGCCGCGACGCTGGTCGAGTCGCTGGGAGTCGAGGGGGCGGCCCGGGAGATGGTCGTCGAGGCGTTCCTCGGCGCCGGCCGCGAGGTCGAGCTGCAGTTCGCGCCGGGGATCGGCAGCTGCCTGGGGGCGCTCCACGAGCGGGGCCTGCGGCTGGGGATCGTCTGTGACGTCGGCTTCAGCGGCGGCGAGATGCTCCGCGAGCTGCTCGCCGCCGAGGGCCTGCTCGAGCACTTCTCCGGCTGGGGGTTCTCCGACGAAGTCGGCCACTACAAGCCGGCGCCGCAGATCTTCGAATCCGCCCTGGGCGCCCTCGGGGCGCAGCCGGGGGAGGCGGTCCACGTTGGCGACCTGCGCCGCACTGACGTAGCCGGCGCCGCCGCGCTCGGGATGCGAACCGTCCGCTACAGGGGCATGAACGAGGAGGGGGACGGCGAAGCGGGAGCCGAGGCCGACTTCGTCCTCGACCACCACCGGGAGCTACTCGAGGTCATCGCGAAACTGGATTGAGGAGAACGCGAGTGGAGAGTTAACGTCGCTATAGGAGGGTTAACTCTGCACTCGCTAGCGGCTCTTCAGCAGTCGCCCGACCGCCTCCATCATCTCCTCGGTCTTCTCCTCGCGCGCTTTCGCGTCGGTGGCGCCGACCACGCAGTGGCGGGTGTGTTCGTCGAGGAGGGCGAGGGCGACCTTGTCGATCGCGGCCTGGGCGGCGGAGATCTGGGTGAGGATGTCAATGCAGTAGCGCTCCTCGTCGACCATCCGCTCGATGCCACCGATCTGGCCGGAGATCCGGCGCAGGCGGTTCTTGACCTTTTCCTTGTTCTCGATATAGCCGGGGTGGTTGTGGCTCTCCGCCATCGCTTCTTCCTCTCTGGGGGGATCTCGGGGTGTGGTTGAGCTTCTTGCCGCTATAGGCGCAAAAGCTCAACCACACCTGGGGAGTATACCCCCTCTGGGTATGTGCTACAGTCGAGGCATGAATACCCCCTCCCCCTATAAGCGCGTCGGTCTTTTCGTCGTCGGCCTGCTGTGTGTGTTCGGCGCCGCCGCGGCGATCGGTTCTGCCGTCGAGCCGACCGAGATCGAGAGCAAGGAGCGACACGGAGGCGAGACGATGAGCACCCACGCAGAGACCATGCATGGCGCCGAGCAGGCGACGCATGAACCGGCCGGCCTTGGGATCGCCGAGGGCGGCTACGCGCTGCGGCTGAGCCCGACGCAGATGGAGCAGGGCGAGAAGCGCGAGCTCCGCTTCGCGATCGACGGCCCCGACGGCCGCGCGGCCACCGGCTTCGACGAGCTGCACGAGCGCCGCATGCACCTGATCATCGTCCGCCGCGACGGCACCGGGTTCCAGCACCTCCACCCCGAGATGGACGCGGAGGGAACCTGGAGGATCCCGATCCAGCTCTCCCAGCCGGGCGTCTACCGCGCCTTCGCCGACTTCTCGGCCGGCGGCGAGCAGCACACGCTCGCCAGCGACATCTTCGTCTCCGGTGGCGAGTTCGAGGCGCGGCCGTTCCCGCCGGCACAGCCGCTCGCTGCGACCGACGGCGGCTACGAGGTGCGCCTGCGCGCCGGGAAGCCGCGCGCCGGCGAGTCCACCGAGCTGACCTTCGCCGTCAGCGAGGGCGGCCACGCCGTCCACGGCCTCGAGCCCTACCTGGGGGCGAAGGGGCACCTGGTGGCGCTGCGCGAAGGCGACCTCGCCTTCCTCCACGTCCACCCCGAGGAAGCCGAGGGCGGGCACGGCCACGGCGGCGAGGCGGCGGACGGGCACGAGGCGGGCGCTGAGGAGATCGCCTTCGCCGCGACCTTCCCGACCGCCGGCCGCTACCGCCTCTACCTCCAGTTCAAGCACGAGGGCACCGTGCGGACGGCCGAGTTCACGGTCGAGGTGCCGCGATGAGCCCGGCGGTCGGACACCCGGACGCGGATCGGCTGGAGCTGCCGATCGAGGGGATGACCTGCTCCTCCTGCGCCGGCCGAGTCGAGAAGATCCTCAACGAGCTCGAAGGCGTCGAGGCGTCGGTCAACTACGCAACCGAGAAAGCGAGCGTCAGCTTCGACCCCGCGCGGGTCGCCCCCGAGCAGCTGGTCGAGGCGGTGGAGGGGGTCGGCTACTCGGCCGCGCTGCCTTCGGCGGGTGCCGAGGAGAGCGACGCACCCGCGACCGATCCCACCGCGCCGTTGCGCCAGCGGCTGATCCTCTCCGCCGCGCTCTCGCTGCCGGTGCTGGTGATCTCGATGATCGAGCCGCTGCAGTTCCGCAACTGGCAGTGGTTCTCGCTGCTACTGGCGACGCCGGTGGTGCTGTGGGGCGGCTGGCCCTTCCACAAGGCCGCCTGGCAGAACCTCCGCCACGGCGCCGCGACGATGGACACGCTGATCTCGCTCGGCACCCTGGCCGCGCTCGGCTGGTCCCTCTACGCCCTGTTCATCCTCGACGCCGGCACGCCGGGGATGACGATGCCGTTCGACCTGATCACCGACCGCGGCGGCGGCTCCGAAGAGATTTACCTAGAGGTGGCGGCGGTCGTCACCACCTTCATCCTCGCCGGCCGCTACTTCGAGGCGCGGGCGAAGCGGCGGGCCGGGGCGGCGCTGGAGGCGCTGCTCGACCTCGGCGCCCGCGACGTCGCCGTGCTCGGCCCCGACGGCGAGGAGCGGCGGATCCCGGTCGAGGAGCTCGCGGTCGGCGATCGCTTCGTCGTCCGGCCGGGGGAGAAGGTGGCGACCGACGGCGTCGTCGAGAGCGGCTCCTCCGCGGTCGACCAATCGCTGGTCACCGGCGAGTCGGTGCCGGTCGAGGTCGGTCCGGGCGAGGAGATCATCGGCGCCACGATCAACGTCGGCGGCCGCCTCGTCGTCCGGGCTACCCGGGTCGGCGAGGACACGGCGCTGGCGCAGATCGCCCGCCTCGTCACCGAGGCGCAGTCGGGCAAGGCGCCGGTGCAGCGGCTGGCCGACCGGATCAGCGGCATCTTCGTGCCGATCGTGATCGCCCTCGCCGTCGGCACCCTCGGCTTCTGGCTCGGCAACGGGGCCGGGGCCACCTTCGCCTTCACCGCCGCGGTCGCGGTCCTGATCATCGCCTGCCCCTGCGCGCTGGGACTGGCCACCCCCACCGCGCTCTTGGTCGGCACCGGGCGCGGAGCTCAGCTGGGCCTGCTGATCAAGGGGCCCGAAGTGCTGGAGTCGACGCGGCAGATCGACACCGTCGTCCTCGACAAGACGGGGACGGTGACGAGCGGCGAGATGTCCGTCGTCGCGGTCCACCCGGCGCCGGGGGCCGACGAGGGCGAGGTCCTGCGGCTGGCGGGCGCGGTCGAGGACGCCTCCGAGCACCCGATCGCGGTGGCGATCGCCGCCCGCGCCA
>Ga0190275_10000251_pt1 | contig 54489 bp, 47 predicted proteins | sample Popmic550T_FD_133745 | JGI IMG/M metagenome (GOLD analysis project Ga0190275, IMG submission 133745) | Populus adjacent soil microbial communities from riparian zone of Yellowstone River, Montana, USA - 550 T | ecosystem: Environmental > Terrestrial > Soil > Riparian zone > Trees stand | place...
CGACACCCGCGTCGAGCCCCCCCGCCCCGACCTCGTCGCCATCGCTCTCCCCCCCGACTACGCCCTCGGCCCCCACACCGCCTCCCTCGGCCTCACCTTCTACGACGCCGCCGCCTTCCCCACCCGCTACCGCAACGGCGCCTTCATCGGCCAGCACGGCTCCTGGAACCGCAAACCGCGCAGCGGCTACAAAGTGATCTTCGTCCCCTTCGCCGACGGCCGCCCCAACGGCCCCGCGGAGGACGTGCTCACAGGGTTCGTCGACGAGGATGGGAATGCCCGCGGACGGCCGGTGGGGGTGACTGTGGATAAAGGAGGGGCGCTGCTGGTCGCGGATGATGTGGGGAATGTGATCTGGAGGGTGACGGCGCGGTAATCCGCGGTGAGTCGCAAGGTCGCGTCTTCGATGTTGTCGGTTGTCGGTTGTCCGTTATCTGCCAGTCCTCGGCTTCGGCTCCAACCGGCCGAGTGCCGTGGGATCAGCACCAGATCCTGTCCCAAAGGGACATGCGAAGGTAGCCGGTGGCAAGCGCGAAGCGCGGCCACGGTCCACCGGCCCGAAATCGGCGCGCCCTGAAGGGGCGCGAAAACCGCACGCGCCCCCTTCGGGCGTATCCTGATCCCGTGAATCACGCATCGCGCCTGCGAGAATCCGCCGCCACCCTTCCGACCCTGGAGCACGCCTTCCGCTGGGCGCTCGCGCAGCAGCCATCCCTCCGCCCGGTCGACGTCGTCATCCAGGACGAATACACCCACGACATCCTCTTCGGCGCCCCCGACGGCTCCTTCCTCGTCTTCGACGCCACCTGACTCGGCGCCATCCAATCGGTCTCGGTCTGGGACCACCAACCCACCGCCGACGAACTGCTCGACACCCGCCTCGCCGCCGGCTGGCATCCCACTCCCAGCCCCCTCCAAACCGGCGACACCATCCTCGGCCATGCGGCATGCCGGGTGGCGGTGACGGTGACGGATCAGTAACCGTCGGCGAGACGCCGCTGGCGGCGGGACGCCGCCAGACCAGCCGCCGGGACGGCAGCGTTCCCGCGTACGAGGCGGCGTCTCGCCGCCAGAATTGGGAGCGCCTGCATCCTCACTGGCTGGTTCGGCGCCGTCCGGCGCCGCGGCGTCTAAACGATACTGCAGTATCCCTCTCGGATTTCGAAATGAAGGGTCCAGATGCAATATCGTTCGCTTCTGATGGCGCCGGGAAAAGTCCCTTTGAGATCCGCCTCGTTCATCCATGCCACCGTCCAGGCGAAAGACCTCATCGTCTCGTTTGCGATCGACAAGCTCGACGACCCGGAGGACCATGAAAGTCTGACGCTGATCCGCACGCCTCCGTACGAGGAGTGGGTGCCGCCGGACGAGCGTGGGGTCGCGTTCCGTTGGGGCAGCAACGACGATCGCAGGCTCGCCGAGGTGCGCTGGTCGGAGGAGCGCGTGGAGCTCGCCGACCGCGGTGGGTGGCGGATGGAGATCGACCTCCATCGTCTGGTGCGCGTGCAGGTGGAGCGCGCGATGGCGGTCGTGGAGCGGATGAACTTCGACGGCGCGTTCCGGATCAGCGGAGAAGCCGCGCCGGCCGCGGCGCACCAGGAGATCCTGCTCGACCTGCTCGAGTCGGAGGACCCGGACGTCGTCCGGACTGCACTCGCCGAGGCGCAGAATGCGCGCGAGCTTCTTTCCGAGCGGCTGCTGGAGATGCTGGAAACGCTCACACCGGCGTGGGCGGACAATTCGAACCTTGCGAGCCTCTCCCTTTACCTTCTGGCGGCATGGCGGGAGACGCGGGCGTTCGAGCCGCTGGTGCGCTACTTCGAAGAGGGGGGCGACGAAGCGAACGAGGTCCTCGGCGATGTCGTCGTGCAGGACCTGCCCGCGATTCTGGGCTCGATCGCCGGCGGCCGGTTCGAGCTCATTCATCGGTTGATCGAAAACGAAGCGGTCAATGAATGGGTGCGGGTGACGTCGATCTCTGCACTGATCGGTATCGCCGTGCGAGGTGAGCTCCCGGTCGATGAAGTCGAAGCGTATCTCGAAGGATTGACCACCCGCCTCGCCCCGACAGCGGTCTCCCTCTGGAGCGAGCTCGCTGCCGCCACTGCCGATCTCGGCTCCGAGCGCCTCCTTCCTCACATCGAGCGCGCACACGCCGACGAGCTCATCGACGAAACCGTCGTCACGATGAGGGAGGTGCGCAGGGACGTCCGCCGCGGGCGCAGTCGTGCGCTGGCGGACCCTCGGACCCTCCGGAATTCACGCCTGATCGATGATGTGGTCGAGGCGACGAGTTGGTGGGACTTCTTCGACGAACCGCTCAACAGCCTGGCCGGCCCCGAGGACGAGCAGGTGCTGTCCGCCTACGAGGATATGCACGACGACGATCTCCCGCGGCCGTTTTACGTCCACGAACCGGTCGCGCAGATCGTCCGCACCACCTCGAAGGTCGGCCGCAATGACCCCTGCCCCTGCGGGAGCGGGAAGAAGTACAAGAAGTGCTGCGGGGGGTGACGTGCCTCACGCGGGCCGCCCGGTCCGGACGGCCCGCGTGGGATCGAATCACCGGTCGTTAGCGGTCTGCCGGATCTCCGCGAGCGGGTTCAGGGCCTCGAGCAACCTGGCTTCACCGACCCAGCCGGGGGCGGCGAGGGTCGCGCGTTTGCCACGGACGAGCCGGAGCAATTCCTCGTTCTCTCCGTGCAGCCAGATGGCAAGGACGTCGAGGTCAGGCACGCGAAGGACGCGGAGTTCGTAGTCGCGCACGGTGACCTCCGGACGCGTCTTCGCATCCTCGATCGCCGCGATCAACGCATCGCCGTACGACGGGGGTTGTTCGGACGCGTAAACGAGCCCCTCTTCAGGCTCGCCGGTGAAGTCGGCGACTGCAACCTCGGCCACCGACCGCGCGGTTTCACCGGCCTGGATGACGTATTGCCATGCGGTCAATTGCGCCGACTTCAACCCGCCCCCTCCGAAGAGACGCCGGATGGTCGCGGTAAAGACTGGATACGGCTTCCTCACCGGATCGAGCGGGGCCGCGGCTGCCACGGGACCTGCTGGAGCGCGCACAGCGCCCGGAACAGCGGGCTGGCTTTGGAACGGCTGGTCGGGAAGAGACAGAGTCTCGAGGACCAGACGCAGGCCGGCGGCAGGAGCCTCGGAAATTTGGATGGCCATGACGTTCTCCTCTTTCTACCCTCGAAGTTTGGGCACGGACCGCCGGCCCCTGGTTTCGTAGCTGATGTCCCAGAAGCCCATCTGCTTGTAATACGACACGAAGACCTCGAACCGGACCTTCGACAATTCGCCGGTCTCGGGATCGCAGACATAGAGATGCCGGACGTCGCCCTCACGCCGGTAGCCGGCGATGACGACGAGATGACCGGCACCTTGCCGGTTCCAATCGATTCGGACCACGATCGGGAAGCCGCGGCGGATCTGGGCCCTGACGAAGGCAAACGTCCGGTGCCTCGGGTCCTCGAACCTCCGCCGCAAATGGACGCCCAGAGGGCGATCCATGGCTTGCGGCTGATCGCAGGACTCGGGCGCGAACCTTTGCGGACAGCAGCTCACCTCAAACAGGTCCGAAGCGATCTCACACTGGGAGCGCGCGTCATCGCCAAATGCCCTTCCCAGGCCTGCCGCAATGGCGGCCCAGCACCAGTTGTCGCGGACCTGTTCGGGAATGGTGACGTCGAGGAGGACGTCCTCGATGGCGGGTGCGGCGCGGACGAGGGGCGGGGCGGTTGCCGCCGGCTCGTTGGGTTGGCCGGAGACGCGTGGTTCATCGATGACACTCAGGACAGACATGACTGTACCTTCACCTTTCTAGCCGTTGCTGCTATTTGGACCGCACGGACCGGACGAATGGCCGCCGGCGAGGTCCGAACGAATGGGAGTGAAGACCGCGGGACGGACGACGGTCGGGACCGGCCCCTCGTCGCCAAGAAGCGCAACTTTGTCTGCGACCTGGTTGAGGAACAGGAAGTGGTCGTTATCGGGCACGTCGGGGGGAATGCGGCGCTGCACGGCGTTGTCGATGTCGCCCACGTCGTTGTTGCCGACGAAGAGCGTCAGCTTGGCGGCGTTCGCGGCTTTCGCGGAAAACCGGAGCGTCGTCTGAAGCTCGCCGGTCTCGAGGTCGGTGAGGTGGATCACGACCGAATCCCCACTGTGGGGGAAGCCGCTGTAGATGACTTCCTCGGCAAACCTGCCGCGATGCGGCTCCATCCCGGGCCGGGCAAAACTCCACTCGACTCGCGCGATCTTCCCGGCCGCGATCCTGCCGGTCCCGAAGCGCATGAATCCGACTACGGCGGATTTCTTCGGCTGCATCGTCCGCTCCGGGACAAAATCGCGGTTCCAGCGGTCGCTGGCCTCGGGCCAGTAATCGTCCTTCTTGACGACGCGGTCATAGGTCCGGTCGACGGCGGGCTTGCCGGGAGGATCGTTCTCGATCTTCAGTTCTACGCCGTCGAGGCGCAGAAACTGGAATTCCTCGGCCCTGGGGACATCCTCGAAGAGAGCACCGCCCTCGAGCACATCGACGTCCACGTCCGCGGTCTTGAACGCGATGTAGGGAATGTGCTCGTCGGCTACCAACTCGGGCGGTTCGAGCGCGGACTCGTCCTCGACATTTCTGGTGCCGACGTCGACGTCCTTCGTCTTCACAAGAATCACGGACGGCTCAGGCATGGTCGTGTTGACGTCGCGCACGTTGAGAAACGAGCAGAGTCCACTGAATATGATCTCGGCTTCCATTGCTACCTCTCCTTTACAGTGTTCCCTCGACGAAGACGCTGCCCCAGACGGACGGCGACCGCTCGCGAGGATCAGAACTGTGCAGTAGCGCGAGCTGTGCACTACGCAGTGCATCGGCCGGACGCGCTCCTTCGCGCAGGTTGTGATGAAGTGAACGGAAAAGCCTCGCCGAAAGGGCGTCATCGACGTCCCACAGCGTTGCCACCACGCCTCGCGCGCCGGCCTGCAGGAACGCGGCGGCGAGACTCTCGACCCCTTCGTTGCGCCGCAGTTTCCCGCGGCCGGTACTGCATGCTGCCAGGATGACTAGTGGACGAGCGGCGAGCCGGCTGCCGGCGATGGTCGCAACACTCAGTTCGGCGGGAGGCCCAGCAGCCGTTTCGAACAACAGGGCCGATTGCGACATCCGCCGCCCGACCTTTGCGTGACCCGCGAAATGGACCCACGCGGCACGTGATGCCGCATCGAGAAATTCGGCAGGCGTTACCGACTTGCCCGCCAACAGACGGCCTTTCGGATGGCTGCTCGCGATCCGGGCGGCCTCCGCCTCGGCGCCGGGCAACCGATCGAGTCCATTCGGCGCTGCCTGCACGACCGCCAGAAGCGAATTCCCTGCCGGTGCAACCGGCGCGCTCGCGAGGAACACGCTCGCACTCGGCGCCACGGCCAACGTATGGTTCTCCACGAGATACTTGTCCGATGGTGTGACGAGGGTTGCGAACGGCAGGGTCTGCAGAACACCGTCGGCGGCGATGATCAGGTCCGTGCCGGACGGCAACGACCTCGTCACGGGCGCAACCAGCTGCGCATACAGCCAGCTCCCTTGCCGTCGAATCGCAGGTTCGTCCCCGTCGCGAATCGCGGCAAGATGCTGCGTCACGGCAGACTCGATCGCAGGACGCAACGCCACGCTTCGACCGTGAACGACACGACCGCCGTGCACCAGCCAGAGCTCCGCAGGGCGGTCCATGTCGCGCTCGCGATCACGGAAGGCAATCTCCAGCACAGCAACGCCGGAGGGAAGCCGTGAGGCGATGGTTCTGCCGTCGAGAGGCGTCGCGATTCCGTTGCCATCGGCGCCGAGGCGGTCGAGCATCACCCGAGCCCGCTTCTGCTCTGCGACGCTCAAAGCATCGATGTGCCGCCCTTCATCCGCCAGCAATCCGATCAGGCGATCGAAGAGATGCTCGGCACGCTCGAAATAGGCGACCCGCAGGGGAGCCTCGATGAAGCCGCTTCTCTGCTTCTCCATCTCCGCAATGCCGGCGCGCAGGTCGCCCTCCGCGTCGCGGCGGCGGCCAGCGGCGAGATTCGCGTCGGCGCGGGAGAGGAACGCGATCGCGGTGTGCGACCGCCATCCGATGGTTTCCCAATTCCCGATGGCGGCTGAATACGCAGCCACGGCGTCGCGTGGACGCGACTGGAGCTGCGCCAGCCGTCCGGCGACGTAGTCGATGCTGGCGAGCACGCGTATCCGATAGCTCGCATCGACGATCAGCAGCGCGTGCCCGCGCGCAGAATCGAGCGACGACGCGGCGGCAGACATACGTCTGACGTCCAGCAGCGCGAGCGCGCGCTGAACGTCGCTCTCGGCGATCCATTGCGGGTCATTCTTCTCGTTCGCGATCTCCGTTTGCGATTGCGCGAACTCCCGCGCCAGCCACGGCCGTTCGGCGCGCAAAGCGGAGAAGGCCATGTCGCTATAGGCCTCGAAGGTCCGATCCGCATCGACTTCGGTCGTCTCGCTGAGCCGGAGGGCGGCGAACCGCTCCTGTTCCGCCTCCACCGGATCTCCGGCAACCTCGACCTCCGTGGCCAGCAGTTGGCGCACCGCGACCTCGTTCTCGATCTCCCCGGACTGCCGCGCCGCCGCGACGGCGCGCTGGAACGCGACGAGCGCTCCGTTCGGATCGCCGCTCTGGCTGAGGGCCAGCCCGCGCAACCAGGCGGATTCCGCAATCATCGATGGATACCGATCGCCCGCCTCCGTCATCTGTTGGTCGATCGCATCGAGCCGCGGCACCACCTCGCCCATACGTCCCGAGTTCTTGGCGTCGCTGGCGGCGTAGATCCCGGCGGCGAGCGCCAGCGGCGATCCGGCAGTTTGCAGAATGGCCGCAGCCTCTTCGTAAGCCGTCGCAGCTGCGGCATAGTCGTTTCTCCGGTCCGCCAGGAATCCCTGTTCGAACGCTAGGATGCCCGGGACCACGGCCGCTCTCGCATTCGCGGCATGCTCGACCACATCACGAAGGTACGGGTCCGACAGCACTCGTTCGGCCGCCATGGCTCGCATCAGCTCCAGCTCCGCGACATTCCCGCTCCTGGCCCATGCTGGCAACAGGATGTTCTGGATGCGCGTCCGCGCGTGCCGCGGGTATTTCGTGACCAGCCGGTCGATAGTTTCGCCCTCTGCACCTGCAACGAGCAGCGCCTTCTCCTCAGCCCACTTCGGCCCGACGGCCAGATCGTGGAGATGCTGTTGCGCCTCGATCCTCCAGCCGCTCTCGGGATCGGGATCGAGCTCCACGTATCTCTCCCACGCCCGGACGGCGGCGGGGCGGTTCCAGAGCCGCTCCAGCGTCAGCGCGCGATTGAACATCGCCTGGCGAAGCGACGGATCGAGCTCGGAGGCATGAATGCTGTGCTCCGCGGCGTCTGCGATCCGTTCGAGGGCCAGCTCGGCCGCGGCGAGATCGCTCAGCAAAGACGGGTTTTCCGGATCCAGCCGGACCGCTTCCTGGAGCACTTCGAGCGCCGGCTCGTCCAACCCCATGGCCAGCCGGTGGTTCCCGAGGCGCTGGAGATTTTCCGGCGTACGGGCGGCGGCAAGCCGCTTCTCGAGATCGGCGAGCACGCCGTACGCCGGCTCGACGGTTTCCGCCGACCGGACAGTCCGCAGCGGTGCATAGTCGAATCCGGTGATCCGCGCCTCGACGAGGCGCTGTGCAGGAGTGAATGCCGCCCGCCCGTCCTCGAGACGCACTCGCACCCACAGCACGAGCGCGCCGATCAATGCAGCGATCACGGCCAACCGCGCGAACGTCGTCCTCGCCGTCATGGTGCCGGTCTCCTCAATGTATTGGAAGTTCCCGGCAAGGATACCTGCTGACGTCCCCTCGTGTTTCATTGTCTTTGGATGACCCGTTCAGTTGGATGGACACCGAACGGTTTTTCGCAGCCCGTGTTAAGGTTCGTTCACTCATGAAAGTCGCTTTCCTCAAACCTCCCGTCGGCGGAATCCTCGGTCTCGAAATGCTCACGTTCGTCGAGCCACTCGGGCCCATCTGTGTGGCGGCGTGCCTGGAGGCGGATGGGCACGCGTGCAAGGTCATCGATCTGCGCATCGATGGGGAGGAGAAGGGGCTGGCGGATTGCCGGGCCTTCGATCCGGACGTGGTCGGGCTGCAGTGCAATTTCACGACGGAGCGGAACCGGACCATCCGGCTGGCGCAGCGGATCAAGCGGGAGATGCCGCGGGCGTTCGTGGTGGTCGGCGGGCATGACGCGTCGCGCGATCCGGACTGGTTCCGGCACGAGGCGATCGACGCCATCGCCATCGGGGACGGCGAGGAAGTGATGCCGCCTCTGGTCAACGCGCTCCGCGATGCCCTCGACCTGAAGAAGGTCGAGGGGCTGGAGATCCGGAACGGCGGGACGTGGGTGTTCACCGGCCACGCGCCGGCGCGTCCGAATCTCGATACCTATCCCCTCCCCGCGCGCCACCTGATCGAGCAATACGCCGACAAGTACTACATCAACTTCCGCAAGCCGCTGGCGCTGATGGAGACGGCCCGCGGCTGTCCGTTCAAGTGCAATTTCTGCTCGGTCTGGAAGTTCCACGAGTCGACGTTCCGGGAGAAGTCGCCGGAGCGGGTGGTGCAGGAGCTGGAGCAGATCAGCGCGCCGAACATCTTCATCACCGACGACATCTTCTGGATGAACGTGAAGCGCGGCGAGGAGATGGGGAAACAGATCAAGGCTTCCGGCATCCGCAAGTACTTCACGGTCCAGACGCGCACGGACATCATCTGCAAGTTCCCGCAGCTCATCAAGCAGTGGAAGGACTGCGGCGACCTGGCGATCTTCCTCGGCCTGGAGTCGGTGACCGACGAGGGGCTGAAGGCGGTGAACAAGAAGAACACCGCCGACAACAATGTCCAGGCGATCAACATCCTCAAGGACCTCGGCGTCGGCTTCACGCCGAACTTCATCGTCGACCCGTCCTGGGACCGCGACGACTTCAAGCGTCTCCGCGACTGGATCGAGACGATGGGCGCCTACAACAGCGGCTTCTCCATCCTCACCCCGCTCCCCGGCACGGACCTGTGGGACACGGCCAAGCAGAACGTGAACACGCACGAGTGGGAGATGTTCGACATCGTCCACACGGTGCTGCCGACCAAGCTCCCGCTCGACGAGTTCTACGCCGAGTACTCGGCGCTCTGGCAGCACGCCCTGAACGTCCGCTACCAGCACCGCGGCAAGCTGAAGACGTACCTCCAGCTCGGCGCGGCCCTGGCCACCCGCAAGGTGACGTTCAAGGCGGTGAGGAGCGGGATGAACATCGCGAAGGTGTTCTCGAGGCCGGAGACGTTCCTCAAGGCCCACACGCACTGAGAAGCGTTGTCAGTTGTCAGTTGTCGGTTATCTGCCATTCCTCGGCTGACGAGCTCCTCAGGCGAAAACGGTTCGAACAACTGACAACCGACAACCGATCACTGTCTCTCGTACACTCTCGGCAGATGCTCATCGACCGTTACATGCCGCACTGCGATTTCTATGAGCGGCACGAGTTGATGGTGCGGGCGACGCCGGAACGGATCTATGCGGCGATCCCGACGGCGGGATTCGGGAACGGGTGGATCATCCGCACGCTGCTCCGGCTGCGCGGGATGCGGCCGGGCTCGCGGCGGTTTCCGCCGGCGGGGTTTCAGATCCTGGCGGAGGATCCGCCGCGGGAGATGGTGATCGGGGTCGAGGGTCCGTTCTGGAACCCCACCTGCAAGCTGCGCGACGTGAGCGCGGAGACCTTCACGGGGCCGGTGCCGCCGGGCGTGGCACGCGGGGCGTGGAACTTTTTCATCGCTCCGGACGGGAAGGTCTCGACCGAGACGCGCGTGCTCTGCGCGGACGACTCCCGGGCGAAGTTTCAGCTGTACTGGCTGGCCATCCGGCCGTTCAGCGGCTTGATCCGGCGGTTGATGCTCCGGGCGATCCGGGTCAAAGCGGAACGCCCGTAAAGCATGTCCGGCGATTACCGCGACGACCTCGCGTACATCCATCACACCGGCTTCAGCGAGCTCGCCGAGGCGGCGGCGCCATGGGTGATTGCGACTCTTCGCGCGCACGGCGTGCAGGAGGTGGTGGAGGTTGGCTGCGGCAGCGGCGTGCTCGCGCGGGAGCTGACCCGGGCTGGGTTTCAGGTGCTGGGGATCGATCCCTCCCCCGCCATGATCGCGCTGGCGCGCGAGACGGCGCCTGCTGCCCGGTTCGAGGTGGGCTCGATCGAGTCGGCGCCTCTGCCGGCCTGCGATGCGATCGTGGCGATGGGAGAGGTGCTCAACTACGGCGACATCCGCGCGTTTCTTCCTCGGGCGACCGGTGCGCTCCGTCCCGGCGGTGTACTGCTGTTCGACGTCGCCGAGAGGGGTTCGCATCCGCCGCACGATGAGGTGCGCTTGGGGGGCGAGGACTGGTCGGTGATCGTCCTCGAGGACAGCGACGGGGAGACGCTTACCCGGCGGGTGCTGACGTTTCGTCAGGTGGCCGGGGAAACGCGGCGCGACGAGGAAGTACACACGCTGGCGCTGTACTCGCGCGAAGAGGTGTTGGCGTTGCTGGGCGGGTTTCGGGTGAAGGTACGGAGGTCGTACGGCAAGCGACGATTGCCGCACGGGCATGCGGTGTATCTCGCGGTGAAATGTGGCCCGGCCTTTAGTCCGGCCGCCACTCGGAGGAACGTCCCGAGAGCCGGCCCGGACTAAAAGGCCGGGCCACATGAGCCCAGAGCGGCGGTTCAGCCAAACGCCGTCGTAGACGGCGAAAGATCTGTAGGCCCGCCCTTCAGGGCGGGTACAACGGGCGGCCAACGCGGTAAGCCTGCGTAGCGGGCGACAGAACAGATGTGCGCCACTGGCTGTGCTCTGTCGCCCGCTTCGCGGGCTCACCTTATCCGCACGCGTGGTACCCGCCCTGAAGGGCGGGCCTACAGATCTTTCGCTGCCTTCGGCAGCTCGCCCAGGCTACAGAAACCGCGACCTTAGATCCGGCGGCATCAGCGGGCACGCATCCTTCGTTTTTCCGAAGATGCGGTAGCGGACCCTGGCGACGCCGTCGTACATGGCGTCGCGGACGACTCGGGGGATGAGGGAGAACGCGATTCCGAGCACGCGCCAGTAGCCGCCGAGGCGGTGGGCGATGTGGATGACGGCGGCGGATTGCTGGAGTGTTCTTCCGTCGGCGGTCTGGACGATCACGCTCTCGCTCTCCACGCTCAGCGGCTCGAAGGTAAACGCGCTTCCGTTCGCGTCTTCGGCGATGAGGAAGCGGACGGAGCGGTGGCAGAGGCCGCACGAGCCATCGTACTGGACGACATCCGTCGTCTCCGGAGCCCGGCGCGGCACCCAGGCGGGGTCGAAGGTGAAGAGGTGGACGATCACCATCATGAAACTGAGGTCGGCGAAGTCGATCAGCGTGACCAGGCCGATGTGCATCAGCAGCATGACCAGCCAGATCCATGGCCGGATCCGGCGGGAGAGCGCGAGCGGCGCGTAGAGGAGCTCCAGGGCGAGCGCTCCCCAGGTGGCGAGCTGCATGAGCGGCGCGGGCGTGGCCAGGACGAGGTCGCGCAGGAAGGAAGGGCGCGCCAGCGGGTTGTCGAGCACGCGGGCGAGGGCGGTGCCGTCGGTCCAGGACGGGCTGACCAGCTTCGTCCAGCCGCTGTAGCTGTAGCCGAGGGACATCACGATCCACATCGCCGTCCAGATCGGGCGCGGGAACGTCCACCCTCCGCGCGGGTCGACGCGGCCGCGCGCCACCCAGGAGCCGAACGGCGCCGGCGGCAGCATGGCGTGCGCGAGGAGCAGCCAGCCGGCGAACGGGAGCGACGGGTTGGCGATGAGCGGATTACGTCCGAAGAGGCAGGCCAGGACGTACCACATCACCACGGCTGCGATGCGGTCATGCAGACCGATGGCGAAGAAGACCGCGGCGAGCGCGCCGGCTGCGATCAACGGCATCGCGACGTCGGCGACCGCGAGGATGTTCGGGAAGAGGTGAATCAGCGGGCTGGCGTCTCTCGGGAGGACGGTCTCGAAGATCTCCTTCGCCCACGGGAGCAGCATCGCGAAGTGGATGAAGAGATAGAGCCCGAAGACGGCACGGACGAGGGAGTACTGGCCGCCGGTCCACCAACCGCGCTCGCTCATCGGCAGGGCGCCTCGAAGCGCGTCGGCAGGTTCCCGAGCGTGGTGCCGGGCAGCGGCTCGAGCGTCACCGCGGGTGTCTTCGTGGCGCGCAGGCCCAGCTCGCGCAGCAGCGGGGCGTCGCCGCAGAGCGCGTGGCGTGTCACCGGGTCGCGCAGCGCCGCCGGGAGCACCGGGCCATAGGCGAGCGCGGCGCCGTAGACGTTCCTGCGGTTGTACGGGCCGCGGATGCGCGCATAGAGCTCGGGAGTGAGCTCGACCCGCTCGTGGCCGAGGTCGAGAAAGAAACGGGTCGAGTAGGTCTCCAGCCCCTGCACGGCGGAGAAGACTTTCGGCGCGGGCGAGGCTCCGGTTGCGGCGGCGATGCCTTTCAGAGGGAGCAAGCCGAGGAGATCGCCCGCCATCTGGGCCACGCCGAGGACGGCCAGGAAAATCGCGCGCTTCATGCCGGCACGTTGGGGATATGGTAACGCAACGGCTGTTGTCGGTTGTCAGTTGTCAGTCCGGTGCCATTCCTCGCCCTGAGGAATCAGTTTTGCGAGAAATGGCAGACAACGGACAACCGACAACCGACAACATCAACGGCCCTCCCTTTGCACTTTGGCGCGGAGTGACGAACACGCTGGAAGCTGTCCTGCTCGACATCGACGGAACGCTGATCGACTCGAACGACATGCATACCGACTGCTGGATCGAGGCCTTCGCGCATTTCGGCGTCGAGGTGGAGCGGGAGGTGATGCGGATGCAGATCGGCAAGGGGGGCGACCTGCTGGTGCCCGACTTGCTGAACGCGCGGCAGATGCGGAAGTTCGGCGACGAGCTGGGCGAGTATCGCGGGAAGCTCTGGAAGCGGAAGTTCATGGAGAACGTCCGGCCGTTCGCGGGGGCGGTGGAGGCGATGCGCGCGCTGGCGGAGCGGAAGCGGAAGCTGGCCTTCGCCTCGTCGTCGAACGAAGACGAGGTCGAGTACTATGTCGAGCTTCTCGGCGCCGGCGATCTCCTGGAAGGAACGACGTCGAAGAAAGACGCGAAGTTCTCGAAGCCCTCTCCGGAGATTTTTCAGGCGGCGCTGGAACGCGTGCAGGGCGATCCGGCGCGGACGCTCGTGGTGGGCGACACGCCGTACGACATCCTCGCCGCGCACCGTTCCAAGCTGCCGGTGGCGGCGGTGCTGTGCGGCGGGTTCCCGCGCGACACGCTGACGAAAGCGGAGTTTCTCTTCGACGACCTCGCGGCACTGGTGAAGGAGCTCGATCGAGTCGATGACTACTTCCGCGAATGACGTGCACGCGCGCGCCATCATCGTCGACGGACACTGCGACACCCCGTACCGGATCTTCCGGCACAACGTGCATCTCGACGAGCACGACACCGAGGCGCAGGCCGACCTGAAGACACTGCTGGAGAGCGGCATCACCGCCTCCTTCTTCGCCGCATACGTGCCGCCGTTCTACGCCGGCCGCGGCGCGGCGCAGTTCGCCCGGACGCTGATCGACGTGATCCACGAGGAGGCCCGCCGCCGCCCCGACGTGCTGACCTTCTGCAGCGACAGCGCCGGCATCCGCGCCGCGAAGCGCGACGGGAAGCTGGCGCTGATGATCGGGGTCGAGGGAGGCCACGCCATCGAGGACTCGCTCGACATCCTCCGCGACCTCTACGAGCGGGGCGCGCGCTACCTGACCCTGACCCACGTGAACACGAACAACTGGTGCGACTCGTCGGGCGATGCCGGACGGCACGGCGGGCTCACGGACTTCGGCCGGGAGGTGGTCCGCACCATGAACGGCCTCGGCATGATCGTCGACGTCTCCCACATCTCCGACGACGCGTTCCGGCACGTCATCGAGACCACCCGCGTGCCGGTGGTGGCGACGCATTCGTCCGCGCGCGCTCTCTGCCGGCACCCGCGCAACATGACCGACGACATGCTCCGCGCGCTGGCCGGCAACGGCGGCGTCTGCATGGTCAACTTCTTCTCCGCCTTCATCAGCGACGAAGTGGCGCAGGTGATCATGGCCTCCCAGAAGCGCCCGAAGAAGGACGGCGACCCCACCGGCGGAACCGAGGAGATGCCGGACGACCGCACCGACTGGGATACCTATCTGGAGTGGTTCCAGAGCCTCGGCTGCCCGGTCGCCACGCTCGACCAGGTGGCCGACCACATCTTCCACATCGCGGACGTGGCCGGCATCGACCACGTCGGCATCGGCAGCGACTTTGACGGGGTGCCATCGCTGCCGGCGGGTCTGGAGACGGCCTCCGGTCTCCCGCAGCTCACGGCGAGGCTGCTCGAGCGCGGGATGAGCGACGGAGATGTGGAGAAGGTGCTCGGGGGTAACTTCATGCGCGTGTTCGAGGCGATCGAGGCGGGGCGACGATAAGCAGAAAGCAGAAGGCAGAAGGAAGCAAACCTCGTTTCCGGTTCTCCTTCTGCCTTCTGCCTTCTGCTTTCTGCCTTTACAATCCCCGCCCATGCCGACTGAAGTCGAAACTCAGCGCGAGATGGCGCGCGCGTACTGGGCGGGGAAAGAGATCCGCTGCCCGAAGCATCCCTTCTCCGCGATGACCGGCAGCTTCGTGCAGACGACGTTCGCCGACCATATCTTCCTGACCTGCTCCTCGGGGAAGGAGACGATCAGCATCCCCCAGCGCCCGAAGCAGATGGAGTTCTACGACCAGCAGGTCGAAGGTTTCGTGGAGAACATCCAGCGCGGCGACTCCATCCTTTGTTACCGCTGCCAGGCCATCATGGAGACGGCGGCGAAGGAGAACCGGGATACCGGCATCACCGACTACACCTTCACCTGCGTCCGCTGTTTCTCATGGGGACGGTGGGTGGGGAAGCCGGAGCTGGCGAAGATTGGAAAAGGGTAAATAACCATAGACTTCCAGATCGAGGGTAGGGAATTCCCCCTCTCCGTCACTCCTTTGGTGAGTGTTTCGTCACGGATAGGAGTCTTTTTGATGTCGATCGTAACAGCACACGTGGAAGTGCCCGTCGAAGTGCTCGATGGGGCGCCGAGATGGTCCTACGGCTTGCTCGCCGCGAACTTTGCGCGGGTACAGATCCTGGTGGCGTGGTACGGCGGCGATCCGGACCGCTATCTCGACGCCATCGAGCGCGGCTACGAGGACCAGTCCGACGTCGGTTTCGTCGTGGCGATGAAGCACCGCCTCGCCGTAGACCCTTCCCTGCTCAACGACATGCGCCGCATCGTCGACGAATTCGCGATGCGCGTGGGCTCCTAGATTTCCACTAGACTGCGCGCGGCTTTGGAAGAAGCGCGCATGCCTCACATTGTCATCATCGGCGGCGGATTCGGCGGCCTCTACACCGCCCGCGGCCTGAAGCACGTCGAAGCGGACGTCACGATCGTCGACCGGCACAACTACCACCTCTTCCAGCCGCTGCTCTACCAGGTCGCGACCGCCGGGCTGAATCCGAGCGACATCGCCGCCCCGATCCGCGGGATCGTCCGGTCGCAGAAGAACGTCTCGGTGATCCTCGGCGAGGCCACGGCCATCGACGTCGCGCGGAAGCGCGTGCAACTGGCCGACGGCGAGCTCGCGTACGACTTCCTGGTCGTCGCCACCGGCGCCACGCACTCGTACTTCGGGCATCCGGAGTGGGAAAAGCACGCTCCCGGCCTCAAGACCATCGACGACGCGCTGGAGATCCGCCGCCGCATCCTCCTGGCGTTCGAGGCGGCCGAGCGGGAGACCGATCCGGCAGTGCAGCAGGCGTGGCTGACGTTTGTCGTCATCGGCGCCGGTCCGACCGGCGTCGAGCTGGCCGGTACGCTCTCCGAGATCGCGCGCAAGACCCTGGTCCGCGACTTCCGGCGCATCCGTCCCGAGAGCGCGCGCATCATCCTGGTCGAAGGGAAGGAGCGCGTGCTCCCTCCCTACCCGCCCGATCTCTCCGAGAAGGCCCGCCGCCAGCTCGTCGACCTCGGCGTGGAGGTCATTACCGGGGCCGTGGTCACGGACCTGAACGATCATGAAGTGCGGATCGGCGACCGCGTCATCCCCACGCGCACGATCCTCTGGGGAGCGGGCGTGCAGGCGTCACCGCTGGCCAAGTCGCTCGGCGCGCCGCTCGACCGCGCCGGACGCGTGCTCGTCGAGCCCGACCTGACCATCCCCGGCCATCCGGAAGTCTTCGTCATCGGCGACCTTGCGGCAGTCGAGCAGCACGACGGCAGCTTCGTCCCCGGCGTCGCCCCCGCCGCGATTCAGGAAGGGCAGCACATGGCCCTGAACCTCGAGCGCGCCGTCGCCGGCCAGCCGCTGCGAGCGTTCAAGTACCGCGACAAAGGTTCCCTCGCCACCATCGGCCGCGCCGCCGCCGTCGCGGACTTTGGCAAGGTGCGCTTCGGCGGCTTCCTGGCGTGGATGGCCTGGCTGATCATCCACATCTTCTTTTTGATCGGCTTTCGGAACCGGTTTCTGGTGATCACGCAGTGGGCGTGGGCGTACCTGACGTATCAACGGGGGGCAAGGTTGATTACGGGGAGGGTGCGCAATTTGTCATCCTGAGCCACAGGGATTTGCTTCGAAACGGAAAGCATGGCGGCGAAGGACCTGGGCGGGAGGGGGAGCGCTGCGTGCCCCCACCCACCCAGGTCCTTCGCCGCCATGCTTTCCGTTTCGAAGCAAATCCCTGTGGCTCAGGATGACAGCACGGGTTACCGCAACGTCCTAACCCCACTCTCCCCCAACGGCACGCCCGCGATCACGCTGTCCAGCCGCCGGCGCGTGGCCGGGACCTTCTTCATGTACTTCTCGGTCTCTGGCAGGGTGCGAATGAGGCCGGCGAGCATGCGCTTTACGTTGTGGGAGCCGCCGTTGTAGAGGGCGGCGGTCATGGCCTCGACCTTCTTCTCCCCCTTGGTCAGCTTCCGCGCCTCGGTGGCCTTGCGGTCGAGGTGGCGGACGAGGAAGCGGGCCATGCTCTTGGCGGAGAAGCGGTCGTCGAGGTGCTCGCCGAGGTACTCGCTGGCTTCGTAGGCCATGGTGCGCTTGACGATCTGGTGATCCATCCCGAAGTGCGATTCGAGCATCCGGTCGCGCTTGGCGATGAGCGCCTTCTGGTAGCGCACCCACGACGAGAGCTGGGTCGCCTTGAGGGCGCGGTACTCCTTGCGGGTCTCGTTGCGGAAGGTCCGCAACTGCGCGCGGGAGCCTTTCTCGAGCAGCTTGCCGAGCTTGGTCAGCACGGCCTTGTTGTGGCGGTCCATCCGCTCGATCTCGTCGTAATACTTCTTCGCGGCGAAGTGGTCGAGCAGGTCGAGCTCGGCGATCCCTTCGCGGCGGAGCTCTTTGGCCGAGGCGAGGAGCCGGCGCGCTTTCTTCCGCGTGGCCGGCGTGTCCTTGTCGACGATCATCGAGGCGATCGTGTCGGCATCGCCGAGGGGCTTCTTCATGATGTAGGCGCGCGAGCCGATCAGGTAGTCGCGCGTCACGAACAGTTTCCCCTGAAGATTCTCCTGGCGGTACGCGACCGGCGTCGCCTGCGCGAGCCCGACCGCGCCGGCCTCGGAGACGTCGAGGATCTTGCCGTTGGTCTCGGCGTGGGCGATGGCGAGGAGCATCGTCACCGAGGGAGCGCTCGGCATCGAGCGCGCCGCGTCGTCGATCACCACCACCAGCTCCTCGGGGTTGCGCGTCCACATGTCCGCCATCTCGTGGGCCAGGGCCTTGATGCGGAGGTCGATCTCTTTCTGCGAGACCTGCACGAGCGTCGGCACTTCGCGCGACGGCTCGGGGCGGGTCAGCTCCTCGGCCGGAAAATCCGGCACGAAGACCGGCTTCTTCGCCGGCTTCGAGGGAGGTGCGAACATCCCGGCCTGCTGAACCTCAGCACCGTCATACAGCGGAAGATGCATCACGCCGAACAACAAGCACCCCAGCCCTGCGCCGAGGGCCACCCACCACCACCAGGAATTGGATCGCATGGTCGCCTCAACGTCAGGTTAGCATGCGGCCTTCCATGCGATGTGAACGTTTGATTGTTTTTCTCATTCTGTTCGTCGTGCCGTTCGCCGCCTGTTCGCGTGAGACACCCGCGCCGCCACAGCAGCGGACGGCCGCGCCGGTGCAGACCACAGCTCCGCCGGTCACGACGACGACCTCCTTCGCGCCTCCGCAAACCGGCGCCGCGTACGAAGACGCCATCACCTGGTTCCGCACCGTGCCGTCGTTCCGCTTCGTGGTCGTCGAAGAGGGCGTGCGTGCGGAGGGGGAGATGAAACGGGAGCGCGTCGGGGCGGAGTCGGTGACGTTCCGCGCGAACGGTCAGGAATGGCGCGCCGCCTCGGGGGCTCGCGGCGTGATGTGGGAGCGGCGCACCGGCGACTCCTGGGCCGCCGTCGACACGCCGCCCTTCGGCAACCGCCTCTACCAGCGCGTCACCATCGCCTTCGACCCCCAGAAGAAGGAAGGGACCGCGCAGCTCGTCGCGCCGGGCCACTTCCGCTTCACCGACGCGAACAGCGGCAAGGTTCACGAGGTCTGGGTCGCCGGAGGCCGGATTGAGCGGATGAAGATCGGCGACACGATGGAACTGCAGGTTGTTCCTTGACGACTGAACCGTAATGGTCAAGCAGGTCAAAGCGCCGCCGCCGGGCGACCGTCCGCTCAAGACGCTCGAGCGCGTCCTCTCGAAGGCGGGCGTCGGTTCGCGCAACGAGGCCCGGAAATGGATCGGCGCCGGCCGGGTCAAGGTCAACGGGCGCGTGGAAGGAGACCCGAACCGCTGGGTCGACCTGGAGCGCGACCAAATCACCTTCGACGACAAGCCGCTCGAGAAGGCCGCCTCGACCTACCTGCTGCTCCACAAGCCGACCGGCTACCTCACCACCTATCGCGACCCCGAGGGACGAAAGACGATCTTCGACCTCCTGCCGGACCGCGATCTCTATCTCTTCCCCGTCGGACGCCTCGACCTCGACACCAGCGGCCTCCTGATCCTCACGAACGACACCGCCTTCGCCGAGCGGCTGACGAATCCCGACTATCACGTCCCGAAGACATACCGGGTCAAGGCGACCAAGCCGCTCAGCGACGCCGATCTCGACCTGTTGCGCAACGGCCTGGAGCTGAAAGACGGCCCCACCCGCCCCGCCCTCGTCACCCGCCTCGGCCCCGCGAAGTTCGAGATCACCATCACCGAGGGGCGCAACCGCCAGGTGCGCCGGATGGTGGAGGCGCTCGACGCGAAGGTGGAGAAGCTGGTGCGGATTGCCATCGGAGAGATCGTCCTCGGCGACCTGGAAGCTGGGGCGACGCGGGAACTCACGGCGGCGGAAGTCGCCGCGCTGATCGGGTGAATTACCATCGCGACTGACGTGAACGACACCGCCGAAGACGCTGCACGCCCCGGGGAGCCGCCGCTCGACTCGCACGCCATCCGTGCGCGGCTGCTGAGCCGCGGCGGACGCTTTGCCGCGCCGCTCCCCGACTTCCTGATGGCCGCGCTGCTCGCGATGGCGGCCCTGCTCGACTTCATCCCGCCCGAGCGGCTCGGCACGGTCACCATCGCCCTCCTCCAGTCACGCGACGCGCTGTTCTTCGCTCTCATGATCGAGGGAGGGTTCCTGCTGATGCAGGGGACGCTCGTCGACATCGCCTCGCGCCTGAAAAAGCGTCCCCCGGTGTGGCTGATCGTCCTCATCCTCGGCGGGGTGGTGCTCTTCTCCGGCGAGGCGAGGAGCGTCCTTCGCTCCGCCTGGGAGCAGGGCTTGGTCGTATTCGTCCCGCTCCTCCTCTCGCTCGCCGAGCGCGGCGCCATCCTCTGGCACCTTCCGAGCCGTTCGACCATCCAGAAGATCGCCGCCCGCGCACTGATCTCCAACCGGATCACCACCGGTCTGGCCCTCTTCGGTCTGATGACCGCGGTGATGATGGTCGGAGTCATCTTCAGCCTCTACGAATTCTCGAGCCTCGGCGCCTGGCCTCCCCTCGCTGCCGGAGCGGTCTACTTCGGCGTCGCCGCGTTCGACGACTGGCGCGTGCGCGGCCGGAGATTCGCGGAGCGCCCCAGCGTCCTGTTCGGATTCGACCCACTGGGGATCACGCATCTCGATCCGTTGTAGCGCATCGCCGCCACGTTCCCCTGACATTTCCACGAAATTCTTTTCGACCCCATGTCGAGAACCCCGAAGCGGCTCCGACTTACCCATGAAAGCGCCGGACAAGGGCGCGACAATGAAAGAAGGAGCAGACAGATGAAATACATGCTGATGATGCACGCCCCGCGAGCCGGATGGGAGACCGCCGGGATCGGTACCTGGCCGCCGGAGGACATCAAGGCCCATATCAATTTCATGATCGGGTTCCACAAAGAACTCAGCGAGGCCGGAGAGCTGGTCGGCGCCGAGGGACTGGCACTGCCGTCGGAGGCCCGGATCGTCCGTGCCGGCGACAGCGGCGCGCCCGTCGTCACCGACGGCCCGTACGCCGAGGCGAAAGAGTTCCTGGCCGGCTACTGGATCGTCGACGTCGAAACCACCGAGCGCGCCTACGAGCTCGCCGCCCGCGCCTCGGCGGCCCCCGGCAAAGGCGGCGTCCCGCTGAACATGCCGATCGAAGTGCGGCAGGTCATGAGCCGACCGCCCGAGGACTTCTGACGCGTGCCGAGCGACTTCCCTGCCGAGAACCTGCTGCGCGAGCTGGCGCCGCAGGTTCTCGGCGCAGTCATCCGCCGCTACAACGACTTCTCTGCCGCAGAGGATGCGGTGCAGGAGGCCTTGCTCGCCGCGGCCGTGCAGTGGCCCGGCGAAGGCGTGCCCGAGAACCCGCGCGGCTGGCTGATCCAGGTCGCCTCCCGCCGCATGACCGACCACCTTCGCGCCGACCTCGCCCGGCGCCGCCGCGAGACCGTCGCCGTCACCGAGCTCGCGCGCGAACAGCAGGTCGCGCCGCCGCCGGACCTCGACGACCGCGCGGAGCACGACGACACCCTGATCCTCCTCTTCCTGTGCTGCCATCCCGCCCTCACCCGTCCCTCGGCCATCGCACTCACCCTGCGCGCCGTCGGCGGCCTTACCACCGCGGAGATCGCGAGCGCCTTCCTCGTCCCCGAGACGACCATGGCCCAAAGGATCAGCCGGGCCAAGCAAAGCATCAAGACTTCCGGCGTCCCGTTCCAGATGCCCACCGGCCCCGAGCGTGCCGAACGGCTCGATGCCGTCCTCCACGTCCTCTACCTCATCTTCAACGAGGGCTACACCACCAGCACCGGGCCCGCCCTCCACCGCACCGACCTCTCCAACGAAGCCATCCGCCTCACCCGCGCCGTCCACGCCATGCTCCCTCCACATGTAGACGGTGCCGGAGAAGTCGCCGGCCTCCTCGCCCTCATGCTCCTCACCGACGCCCGCCCCCCGCCCGCACCGGCCCCGACGGCGACCTGATCCCGCTCGACGAGCAGGACCGGAGCCTGTGGAACCGCAGCGCGATCGAAGAAGGCATCGCCCTTCTCACCCGCACCCTCCCCCGCGGCGCCGTCGGCCCCTACCAGATCCAGGCCGCCATCGCCGCCGTCCACGACGAAGCCACCCGCGTCGAAGACACCGACTGGCCGCAGATCCTCGGCCTCTACTCCTTCCTGGAACGCATCACCCACAACCCCATCGTCACCCTCAACCGCGCCATCGCCCGGGCGATGGTCGAAGGCCCGGCCGCGGGCTTGGCGCTGCTCGAAACGTTGGACGTCGAAGGAAAGCTGGCCGGGCATCACCGGTTGCACGCGGTGCGGGCGCACCTGCTGGAAATGGCCGGGGGAGGCGCGGCCGCGGCAGCCGAGTACCGCCTCGCAGCAGCGAGGACGGCGAGCGTGCCGGAGCAGCGGTATCTGCTGATGCGGGCGGCACGGGTGGCGGAGAAGGGCTAGCGTTACCGGCCGCGCTTCGAAGCATACAACCGCATGAATGCCTGCGGATTTCCCTGCCGCCCTCGCAGCCGTCGAGCGGATGAAGCGCGAAGGTGTCGTGACGGAGTACGCGATCGGGGCGCAATGGCGCTCGTATTTTGGACCGAGCCGGTGGCAACCTTCGATCTCGATGTCTTCGTTCTGCTGCCTGGTGAGGCGACGTTGCAGATCTCACTCGATCCCATCTACCGATGGGCCGACGCAAACGGTTACGTCGCTGAGGAGGAGCACATCCTCATTGAAGGGGATTCCGGTGCAATTCATCCCGTCCCACAGTCCACTGGCCGACGAAGCAATCGAAGAGGCGGCCGCCCTCGACTACGGTGGAGCTCCCGTCCGGGTAATCCGTCCCGAACATCTCATCGCGCTCTACCTGGAACCGAGTGCCCGAACCGCCAAACGGCTACAGCGGGTGGCTGTACTGCGCGAGGAGTCCGCCGTTGATCCGGAACGGCTGAAATCGATCCTGCGACGGTACAATCTCAAGCTGCCATGATGAACCGCGCGCCTGACGGAGGAACAGCCAGCCGGCCTCGCCCATCGGCGGAGTTGCTCGACCGGCTCCGCGAGGACAAGCGTCGCCTGCATTCCGACGCGCGTGCGCTTCCGCCAGACGAAAAGGTCCGCCGCGTGATCGAGCTCCAGAGGATCGTCCTGCCGCAGATCGCACGGCGCCGGCCTCTGCGCAGTCACGAGTTCGTATGGGGCGAAGAAGGAAGCCGGACACCTCGGAAGTCCTAAGTTCAGCTTCCCGGAAATAGGTGACCGCTGACCTTGCGGGAGCCGCCGAAGGCGGCGAAAGATCTGTAGGCCCGGCCTTTAGGCCGGGTCGCGCGTGGGCAATTTTTCGAGTCCGCGTAGCGGGCGACAGAGCACGAGCTTGCGCAGACCTTCTGTTCTGTCGCCCGCTACGCGGGCTCGCTTGGGCGCGTGTGTGGAACCCGGCCTAAAGGCCGGGCCTACAGATCTTTCGCCGCCTTCAGCGGCTCGGCAACCATTAGGTTTACCTAATCATTCGCCCTCAGGCATCGAAGCGTGTCGAGGGCGGCGCCCGCCGAAGTCTTGGTCATCCTCTTAGGTCGCAGACCTGCGCACCCTCAGCGGCGGTACGGCCGCGCCGCCGGAGCTCCTCCGTCCGCCGGCCGCCAATGGGAGATCATGAGCGGCGTGAGCGAACGAAAGATCGTGCTGGTGCGCCACGGACGCTCGGCGCACGTGCACGCCGGCTGGATCGACTTCGCGGGCTTCCTGAGGTGGCGCGAGGCGTACGAGGCGGCGGGGATCGACGCGGGCGATACGCCGCCTCGGGAGTTGCGAGAGCTTGCGGCGACGGCCGGGGTGCTCGCGGCGAGTGACATCCCGCGCGCCGTCGAATCGGTGCGCCTGCTCGCGCCCGGCACGGATGTCGTGATCTCGCCGCTCCTCCGCGAGCTCGAACTCACGCCTCCGAACCTCGGCTCGCTGCGTCTGCCGCTCGCCGGCTGGGCGCTCGCGTACGGCGTGCGAATGCTCGTCCGCGCGCACGCGCACGTCACTCCCGCCGAACACGAGCGGGCGCGCGAAGCAGCCCGCTGGCTCGCGCAGCTCGCGGACGAACACGGTCGAGTGGTCGTGGTGACGCATGCCACCTTCCGCTCGGTGCTCGCAAAGAAACTTGCGAGCGCAGGCTGGTACACGGCGCGCCCGCGCCGCCACTCCGCGCACTGGAGCGCGTGGTCGTTCTCGCGGTAGTGTTGTCATCCTGAGCCACAGGATTTGCCGCAAAAACAGGAAGCATGGCGGCGAACGACCTGGGCGGGCGGGGGTGGGATGAGCGTGCATCGCTCCCCCGCCCCCAGGTCCTTCGCCGCGGTGCTCTCGCCTTCGTGGGTTCAGTCCTGCGGCTCAGGATGACAAGTCACCACAGCATATACTCGTCCCCATGCGCTACCTCGCCATCTTCCTCCTGCTCTTCGCCGCCTGCTCGTCCGAGACTCCGGCGTCATCGAATGAACCGGCGCAGTCGGAGGCGAAGCCGGCTGCTCCGCCGCCTTCGGTGCAGCAGGCGCAGGAGTTGATCGCGAATGCGCCCGACCTGGCGGAGCTCGAGTTCACGAATGCGGCGGTGTCGATCCCGGTGGCCGGCTCTTCGATGAGCGAGGTGACGCGCGGGCAGGCGAAGGAGCTCGCGGCGGCGGGGTGGATCAGCTTCGACGGGGCGGGCGACATCATGCTCAATGACAAGTCGCGCAGCGACAAGCGCTTCCTGCTGCGCCCGAACGGCATCCTCGACGTGGTGCCACTGGCGAAGAAGGAGCTGGTCCAGGTCGAGGCGGTCCGCGCCGATCCGGACGGCACCGCGTCGGCCGATTTCACCTTCAAGTGGATCCCGAACGAGGTCGGGGCTTCGTTCCAGAGCGGCATCGTCGCCGACCGCTACGCGGCGATGCACAAGGCCACGGCCACGTTCATCTGGGACGGCACGTCGTGGAGCGTGCTGAAGATCGAGGGGAGATAGTCCCGAGCGGGTGGTGGCCCGGACGAAGTCTGGGTCGTATCTCTTTGCACCGCCGCCCACCCTGTGCTCTGATGCGGCCGTTCGCAGTCCCGCCCGCAATCGACGAGAGGTCTTTCCGTGATGAATCCCCGCTCCTGCCTGGCCGTTGCTTTTCTCCTCTCCGCCATCCCCGCCGCGGCGCAGACGTTCGTCTTCGACCTGCGGGGGACGCAGGAAGTGCCGCCCATCCAGAGCGGCGCGAGCGGCGGGTGCTACGGCGAGCTCGATCAGCCGGCGGCGACGTTCGAGATCACCTGCGTGCACAACGTCACCAATGCGACGCTGATGCACCTGCATCGTGCGCCGGCGGGGGCCAATGGACCGGTGGCGTTCGACATGGGCGACCCTGCGGTGAATCCCGTCACCGCGACCTGGACGTCGATGACCCCCGCCGACATTGCCGACCTCCTGGCCGGCGATCTCTACATGAACATCCACAGCGCCGGACGCCCCACCGGCGAGATCCGCGGCCAGGCGCTGCCGCGGACGGTGGATATGGTGGCGTTCACCGCGAACGGCGCGCAGGTCGTGCCGCCGAATGGCTCGGCGGCCACCGCGAGCTGCACCGCCGACCTCAATGCCGCGGCCACTTCGCTGGCGATCCAGTGCACGCACGACGTTGCCGGTGCCACGTCCGCGCACGTGCATGAGGCGCCGGCCGGCAGTACCGGTCCGGCCGTCTTCACGTTCCCATCGGCAGCCTCGCCGTTGAACGGCAACATGCCGATGACGCCGGTGCTGGTCGCCGATTTCGCGGCGACGTTCCTCTATCTCGACATCCACACGCCGCCCGGCACGGAAGAGGCCCCGGGCGATGAGATCCGCGGCCAGATCGGCACTCCGCCGCCGCCGCCGAGCACCGGGACGATTCTCATCACCAAGGCGACCTCTCCTTCCGGCGGCAGCGGGTTCGGCTTCACCGAGACGATGACCGCCGGGAGCTTCACCCTCGATGACGGCGGCACTGAGACGTTCAACGCCGTGACTCCGGGCACGTATACGGTGACGGAGAACGACCCGTCCGGCTCCGGCTTTACCCTCGGCGACGTCGACTGCGATGACGCCGACAGCACGGGCGACACCGCAAACCGTAGCGCCACGATCCGCGTGGACGCCGGCGAGACGGTCCTCTGCACCTTCCGCAATCTCGCGACGGAGGCGACCGATACGCTGTTCGTCTTCCACCTCTCCGGTGACCAGGAGGTTCCGCCGATCGCGACGCCGGAACGGGGCGGCTGCATGGGCCGCTTCGACGCGGGGGCGAGCGAGCTGACACTGATCTGCACGCACGACGTCGACCTCCCGACGCTCATGCACATCCATCGCGCTCCCGCGGGTGAAAACGGTCCGGTCGTCTTCGACATGAACCCGCCGGACAGTCCGGTGATCGCCACCTGGAGCGGCATGACCCCGGCCGACGTCGCCGATCTGCTGGCCGGCAATCTCTACGTCAACATCCACACCTCGGGGCGTCCGAGCGGGATCATCCGCGGCCAGATCGTGCCGCGCAGCGTCGACACGATCGCCTTCACCGCGGACGGTTCGCAGGTCGTGCCGCCCGGCACTACGGCATCCACCGCGAGTTGCACGGCCGATCTCGCCGCGAGCGCGGCGTCGATGGCCGTCAACTGCACGCACAATGTCCCCGCTCCCGACGCCGCGCACGTGCATCAGGCGCCGCGCGGCGAGAACGGCCCGGCCGCGTTCACGTTCGCTTCGCCCGACTCTCCGCTGAATGAATCGATGCCGATGACGCCGCGGCTGGTCGCCGATTTCGCGGCCTCTTTTCTCTATCTCGACATTCACGGCGCGACCAGCGGCGAAGAGGACGAGGTGGACACGATCCGCGGCCAGATCGCCGCGCCGGTCGTTGAAGTGACCACCGGGACCGTCCGCATCCGCAAGGCCACCTCGCCCGGCGGCGGCGCCGGATTCCCGTTCACCGAGACGATCACGCCAGGCGCCTTCTCGCTGAACGACGGCGCGGAGCAGGTGTTCACCAACGTGCCGGCCGGCACGTACACCATCACCGAGGGGATGGTCGCCGGGTGGACACTGACGGACGTCGTCTGCGGTGACAACGACAGCGAGGGCAACCCCACGGCACGAACGGCGACGGTGCGGCTTCAGGGAGGGGAGAGCGTGGTCTGCACGTTCACCAACCTGCAGAGCGTCGCCGCCCCGTCGCACTTTGTCTTCCACCTCTCCGCGGACCAAGAGGTGCCGGACTCCGGCTCCACCGCGCGCGGCGGCTGCTACGGGCAGCTCGACAGCGCGGCCCGCAGGCTGTCGCTGGTCTGCACGCACAACGTCACCGGTCCCGTGCTCGCGCACATTCACCGCGCTCCCGCCGGGGCGAACGGCCCGATCGTCTTCGACGTCGGCGACCCGGCCTCGCCGATCGAGGCGACGTGGGACATGACCGCCGCCGAGATGGCCGACCTCCTCGCCGGGAACTACTACCTCAACATCCACGCAAGCGGCCGCCCGGACGGCGAGATCCGCGGCCAGGTCCTGCCTCGGACCGTCGACCGCTTCACCTTCACCGCCAACGGCGCGCAGGAAGCGCCGCCGACCGACTCCACCGCCACCGGCAACTGCCTCGCCGATCTCGCCGACAACGCCGCCTCGGTCTTCGTGCAGTGCACGCACAACGTCGTTGCGCCGACCGACATCCACCTGCATGTCGCGCCGCCCGGCATCGACGGCCCGGTCATCTTCACCTTCCCGACAGCCCCGTCATTCGAAGGCAACGCCCCCCTCACCCCACGCCTCGTCGCCGACTTCGCGGCCGGCTTTCTCTACGTCAACATCCACTCCCCCGACTACGAGGAAGGCGAGATCCGCGGCCAGCTCCTCGGCCCCGTCGCACCGGCAATGAACGTCCCCGCCGTCCCGACGCTCGGCGAATGGGCGCTGTTGTTGATGGCCCTCGGGCTGGCGATAGCGGCGGGGTGGAGGGTGCGGGGGTGAGGGGGCAGCGTAAATGGCTCCCAACGGATGTCATCCTGAGCCCGTAGGTATGTCCCACGAAGGGAAAGCATGGCGGCGAAGGACCCGGGTGGGCGGGGGTGGGATGAGCGTGCATCGCTCCCCCACCCGCCCAGGTCCTTCGCCGCCATGCTTCCCCTTCGTGGGACATACCTGCGGCTCAGGATGACAGATGGCCCATCTCATCCACCACTGGCCAGGTCGCTTCGCGCCAACTCTCTTCCATCAACAGCCCGGCGGTGGCGAGGTAGAGGCGGACGTCGTTGCGGGCGTACTCGCCTTCCAACGCCTTCACCGCGTCGCGGACCTGGTCGGAAGTCGGGACGGTGTAGTCGTCTTTTTCGATCGAGCCGTTTTCGTGGGGGACGTTCCAGCGGTCGAGGAAGGCGCCCATCATCGCGCTCTTTTCTCGGGTGTGGTACTGCATGAGGGCCATCTCCAGGAACTGGTCGAACTCCGGGACGCCGATGCGGGAGGCGAGGAGGTCGGCCTTTTTCTCCGGCGGCATCTTCCGGATGGTCTCCTGGCGGAAATTCAGCGCCTTTGCCAGGTGGGCCTGGACGACCATCCTGTGATGGTCATCGGCGTGTCTCCAGAAATGCGACAGGATGGCGCGACGGCGGTCGGCGTCGGCGAGCTCTTTCAGAATGCGTCGGGCGGTCCACATGGCGGCGGGTTTTAGCACAACTCGGCGGCGATCTCGCGCACCAGCTCGCGCCATCGCGCCAAGGTGGCCGGATCGGGAGGCGTACCGCCGTCGACGACCGGTCCGATCGCCCTCTCCAGCTCGTTTCCAAGCTCGGAGATTCGAGGAAAACCGTACGTCGCTCCCATGCCCGCGAACGCGTGGAAATGCCGGGCAAGAGCCTCGAGCTGCGCCGGACTGGAAGTCCGGGCCCCATCGAGCAACTCCCCCACTTCCTCCAGCCGCAGTCGCGCCGATTCCCGGTACTGGCTGCGCAGCTCCTCGAGGAGCGGGTCGGTCATGAAGCGAGGATAGCCGCGATCTCCTTGTGCAGCGTCATCGGATCGAACGGCTTGAGCACGACTCCCTTCGCGCCGAGGTCCATCAGCCGCTTGACCTCACTGGCCATCGCCTTGGCGGTGAGGAACACCACCGGGATCGAGGCGGTGGCTGCGTCTGCGTGCAAGGCGCGAAAGGTCGCGGCACCGTCCATGCCGGGCATCATCATGTCGAGGAGGATGAAATCGGGCTGCTCGGTCCGCGCGCGGGCGATTCCCTCCTCGCCGCTCGACGCCTCGATCACCGTCATCTTGCCGACGCGGCCGAGGCTCACCTGCGCGACGAAGCGGACATCCTCCTCGTCATCCACCACCAGCACCTTCATGCAGTCTTTGCCTTTCTCGCACCCGGCACCCGGAACCAGAACGTGCTGCCCTCACCCTCGCGGCTCTCGACGCCGATGGCGCCGCCGTGCTGGTCGATGATCGCCTTGCAGATCGCCAGTCCAAGACCGGTGCCGGGCTTGGTCCGGGCGTCGCTGGAGTCGATCTGGTGGAATCGCTGAAAAAGCTTCGGCTGCGCCGCAGAGGCGATCCCGCGGCCGCGGTCTTCGACGCGCACCTCCACGTCGTCCGTGACCTGGCGCGTGCGCACGGTGACGACGCTCCCGCGGTGGGAGTATTTGATGGCGTTCGACAGGAGGTTGATCATTACCTGCGTCAGGCGCGACTCGTCGGCACTGACCTTCGCGTCGTCGCAGTGCACGCTCACGCGCACCCCTTCCTGCTCCGCGAACGCGCTGACCGTCTCCACCGAGCGCTCCACGACGCGGAACACCGAGGTCGGCTGCAGGTCCATCTCCACCTTGCCGCTCTCCAGCTTCTCGAAGTCGAGGATGTCGTTGATGAGGGCAATCAGGCGGACGCTGTTCCGCTCCGCGACCGTGACCATCTGCCGCGCCTCGCCATTGAGGTCGCCGAGGACGCCTGCGGCGAGAAGGCCAAGGGAGCCGCGGATGGAGGTCAGCGGCGTGCGCAATTCATGGCTGACCGTGGAGACGAAGTCGCGCTTCATCCGCTCGACTTCGTGGCGCACGGAAACGTCGAGCATCTGCGCGGCATACAGCCGCTCGTTTTCGGTGAAGAACTCGAACAGCGACAGCTCGCAGGTGAAGAGATCGCCGGTGCTGCGCCGGGCATGCCATTCGGTCACCCGGCCGAGGCTGGCCTCGATCAGCTCCTGCGCGCTATCCGGTCCTTCGAAGACGGAGGCGATGCTGCGGCCGACGAGTTCGCGCGGCATCGCGCCGAACATCTTCTCCGCGGCCGGGTTCAGCGACTCGATGATGCCGTCCTCGCCGATGGTGATCAGGCCGCCGAGGGCCTTGTCGATGATCGACTGCGTGCGCGCTTCACTCCGGCGCAGCGCCTCTTCGGCCAGCTTCGCCTGGGTGACGTCGCGCGCGGCGGCGTAGATCGTCCCCTCCTCCGGTACCGGCGAGGCGGTCCAGGCGATCCACTTGGTCGTGCCGTCTTTGCAGATGTAGCGGTTCTCGAAGCGGAGCGTCTTGACGCCGAGGCGGAGGCTGTTGAGCTCCATCCGGGTCGCGGCGAGGTCGTCGGGATGGACGAAGTCGAGGAAGGGCCGGGTCAGCAGTTCTTCGGTCGTGTAGCCGAGAGTCGCCTCGAAGGCGGGGTTGATGCGCCGGAAGCGGCCGTCGACGCCGGCGATGCAGAGCATGTCGAGGGAGAGGTCGAAGAAGCGATCGAGCTCGCGCTCGGCGCGTTTGCGCTTGGAGATGTCGGTGACGGTGCCGGACATCCGCAGCGGCTCGCCGTCCGGGCCGCGGTCGACGACCTTGCCGCGCGTCAGGACCCAGACCCAGTCGCGGCCGGCGTAGCGGAGCCGGTGTTCGCTTTCGAACTGTGGCGTCCTGCCGGCCAGGTGGTCTTCGAGCTCGGCCCGGACGCGCGCCGCGTCGTCCGGGTGCATGCGCTCGAGCATCGAGGTGACGTGGAGCCGCATCTCGCCGAGGTCGTAGCCGAAGATGCTGGCGAACCGCGGGCTGGACTGCACGTCGCCGGTGACGATGTTCCAGTCCCAGAAGCCGTCGTTGCTCCCTTCGATGACGCGCTCGAGCCGCGCTTCGCTCTCGGTCCGGGCGGTGACCTGGCGGCGCAGCTCGAGCTGGATGATGACCTGCCGCGCGAGCCATTGCAGGGCGGTGCGCTGCTCGGCGCGGAGGAGGCGCGGCCGGCGGTCGATGACGCAGAGGGTGCCGAGGTTGAAGCCCTCGGGGGAGGTGAGCTGGGCGCCCGCGTAGAAGCGGATCTTCGGCTCGCCGGTGACGAGCGGGTTGTCTGCGAATCGTGGATCGGCGAGGGCGTCGTTGACGACGAAGATTTCTTCCTCGTGGATGGCGTGCGCGCAGAACGAGACGTCGCGGTTCGTCTCCGGGGCCTCGAGTCCGACGCGCGCCTTGAACCACTGCCGCGTGGAGTCGACGAGGCTGACCAGCGCCACCGGCGTCCCGCAGATCAGCGAAGCGAGCTGCACCACCTCGTCGAACGCCGCCTCCGGCCCCGTGTCGAGGATGGAGTAGCTCGCGAGTGCCGCCAGACGCTCCGGCTCGTTCCTGGGAATTGACGCTGAGATCACTGCTGGCAGAGTAGTGGAGGGGAGATTACGGTGAGATTACCGGGGGTTGTTGTCAGTTGCCGGTTGTCAGTTATCTGTCATTTCCCGCCTGGGCGGCACTCGCGGAACCGGAACCGAAGAGGAAGAACTGGCCGATCACCGACAACGGACAACGACAACTAATTACTGACCCGGTACCCAAATCCCCTCACCGTCACCAGGATCTCCGGTGCATCGGGGTCTTTCTCGATCTTCTGGCGGATACGGCGGATGTAAACGGCGACGTTCTTGTCCGAGGCCAGCTCGTCCTCGGCCCAGAGTTGTTCGATGAGGAAGTCGCGGCTGACCGCTTTTCCGGCCCGGGCGGCGAGGAGGTGGAGGAGCTGGAACTCTTTCTGGGTGAGGCCGGCGGGGCGGCCGTCGATGAGGGCGTCCTGCAGCTCGGTGTCGACGATCAGACGTCCGGCGTGGATGAGGGCGCCGTCGCCGTCGCGGCTGAGCTTCTGGGCGCGGCGGAGCTGAGCCCGGACGCGGGCGATCATCTCCAGCGGCTCGAACGGCTTGACGATGTAGTCGTCGGCGCCGCCGTCGAGTCCCGCCACGCGCGTCTCCAGCTCGTGCTTCGTGCTGAGGATCACGATCGGCATGCGGTGGCGCTCGCGAATCCGCCGGCAGGCGGTGAGTCCGTCGCCGTCGGGCAGGCCGATGTCGAGCAGGATGAGGTCATACGCGCGACGCTGCACTTCGGCCATGGTCTCGGCCACGCTGCCGGCAGTCGTCACCGCAAATTGCTCGCGCTCGAGCAGCTGCTGCAGCGTCCGCCGCGTCAACAGCTCGTCCTCCACGACGAGGATGGATTGGGGCATTCGGTAGGTATTTTAGCGGGAGTCGTGCCGGTTGTCCGAACGGAGCGCCGGTCTTCGACCGGCGCTCCGTAGAGGCCGTCCTAACGCTCCGCGAGCAACTCCCGAAACTTCTTCGCGTCCCCGACCCGCGGGATGTTGTTGAACATCACATACCCCTCCGCATCGCGCGGAAGGCGCGTCACCAGATCGCGCAACTCTTCCTCCGTGTACGGCCGGTAGTGGGTGCCGATGCCGTGCAGTCTCCAGTACAGCAGCTCCGGCGTCAGCGACGGGCGCAAGAACGGATCGACGGTGTGGACGAGATCGAGCTCGCGGCAGATGTCGATGATGACCTCATCCGGCCACGCCCCGCGCGGCTCGAACAGAAACTCGACCCCCTCCAGCCGATCGACGGCCCCGAAGAAGCGCCGCATGTTGTCGAGGTTCTCCTCGGTGGCGCGGAAGCTGGCGGGGCACTGGAAGAGGATCGCCTTCGCACGCAACAGTCGCGCGCAGTCGCGGGTCACCTTCCACGCGCGCAGCGTGGTGTCGTTGAGCTGGAACCCGCCCAGCTCCTCCTTGTTCTCCACCCGCGTCCGCAGGCGTTTGTAGGTGCTGCTGGTGGAGCGGTGGGTGATGATCTGCCACGCCTTGATGGTGAAGACGAAGCCCGCCGGCGCCTGGTCGCGCCAGCGGGCCATCGTCTCGCGCGACGGCGGCTCGTAGAACGTCTGCTGTACTTCGAGCGTGTCGAAGGTCTGGAAGTACTCCGCGGCGTTGATCGTGAAACCGCAGAGACCGAGCCGGATCACTGGATCGCCGGGACCGCCGATGCTTTCACCATCGCATTCAATGCCGGCAGATCCTTCTCCCACAGCGCCCGCAACTGCACGAGCTGGGCGTCGATCTGTGCGGCGAGCTGCGCGTAGACGGCGCGATGTTGCGCGGTCGGGGCGTAGTCGCCGAGGGACGCCGATTCGGCGACAGCGGCCAGCTTGTCGTTCAGGCGGATCGGGAAATTCAGCGGGTCCTGGGGGCTGCGGTTCTTGGTCTGATAGAGCGCTTCCTCGATGGCGGTCATCTTCTTGTCGAGCTCTTTCGCGGCATCGACGATCGGCTTGGCGTCCACATTCTTCGCAAGCCGCTTCTTCAGCTCGTCGAGCTGCTTGCGAATGGCGCGGATGCGCTCGATCCCTTCGTGGATCTCGGTCAGTTTCCTGTTCGCGGCGAGGAGGTAGTCGAACTGCGCCTGCAGATCGGCCGGCGGCGCCGAGGTGCGCGGGTCCTGCTTCAGCTCCGCGGTCGCAGTCTGCGCCTCCTCCCCTACCGTGAGACGCACCGTGTACGTGCCGGGCGCGACGCGCGGACCGTCGGTCCCGCCGCCCCACAGCACCAGCCCCTCGAACTTCTTCGCCTCCGGATAGCGGAGGTTCCACGCATAGCGATTCAGGCCGGGCTTCGAGTCGGGGAGCTTGTTGCGCTCCTTCTCCTTCTCCGCCTCCGGGTCCTTCTCTTCCGCCGCGGGGGTCGCTTCCTTCTCGCTCCCCTCGCTCTTCACGCCGATCATCTTCGTCGGATCTTCCTTCGGCTCGTCGGCCTTCGCCGCTTCCTTCGCGTCCGCCTCGCGCTTCGCCTTGGCGATCTCCTCGGCGGACTTGAGCTCGCCGGTCAGCTCGCGGATCACCGAGCCGTCGGGATTGAGGAAGGCCAGCTTCACCGGCGTCCCGATCTTCACGTCGGGGCCGATCCAGTAATTCACCACGATCCCCTGCGGCGGGTTCTTGCCATGGCCACTCGGCGTCCGTTCCGGCGTGAAGCCGTTGGTGCGCCATGCCATGCGCGGCTTGTAGAGCTGCACGCGCGACGCCTTGCCGTCGAGCTGCTGCAGCGGCGAGAGGTCGTCGAGGATCCAGAACGAGCGTCCCTGCGTCGCCGCGATCAGGTCGTCGTCGCGCACGGCCAGGTCGGTGATCGGGACGATCGGCAGGTTGAGCTGCAACGTCTGCCACGAGCCACCGTCGTCGAACGAGACGTACATCCCCCGCTCGGTGCCGGCGAAGAGCAGTCCCTTTCGCCGCTTGTCGCTGCGGACGACGCGGGTGAAGTGATCGGACGCGATGCCGTTCGTGATCTTTGTCCAGGTCGCGCCATAGTCGGTGGTCTTGTAGAGATAGGGGCGGAAGTCATCCGACTTGTACATCGTCCCGGCGACGTACGCCGTGCCCTTGTCGAACGGGCTCGGGTCGATGCTGTTGATCATCAGCCACTGCGGCATCGCGGCCGGCGTCACGTTCTTCCATGTCAGGCCGTTGTCGCGGGTGATGTGCAGCAGGCCGTCGTCGGAGCCGCTCCAGATCACTCCCCGCTCGAGCGCCGATTCGGCGAAGGCGAAGATCGTCCCGTAATACTCGACCGAGGTGTTGTCCTTCGTGATCGGCCCGCCGGAAGAGCCCATCTTGCTGCGGTCGTTGCGGGTCAGGTCGCCGCTGATGCGGGTCCAGCTCGAACCGCCGTCGGTGGTCTTCCAGAGATGCTGCGACGCGGCGTACATGGTGTTCGGGTCGTGCGGCGAGTAGTGGATGGGGAAGTTCCACTGGAACCGTTCCGCCGCCCCCTCGGCGCCATGGCCCATCGGATTGTCCGGCCACGGATTCACGTCGCGGTACTCGCCGGTGCGGTGATTGACCATCGTCAGGTACCCGCCGTACGAGCCGCCGAAAACGACGTCCGGATCGTCCGGCTTCGCGGCGATGTGCCCGCTCTCCCCGCCCGCCGTCTCGTCCCAGTCCTCCGGCCCGATCCCGCCGCCGGACGTCGAGCGGTGGCGGATACGCACCGCGCTGTTGTCCTGCTGTCCCGCGAGGAGGCGGTACGGGAAGGCGTTGTCGGTGGAGACGCGGTAGAACTGCGCCGTCGGCTGATTGTCCTGCCCCGTCCAGCTCCGCCCCCCGTCGTTGCTGACGTTCGCCCCGCCGTCGTTCGCCTCGATCATCCGCAGCGGGTCATTCGGCGCGATCCAGAGATCGTGGTTGTCGCTGTGCGGCGTCGGGATGCTCGAAAAGGTCTTCCCGCCGTCCTTCGACTTGTGGAAGCGTACGTTGAGGACATACACCGTGTCCTCGTCCTGCGGATCGGCGTAGATCCGCGAGTAGTACCAGGCGCGCTGCCGCAACTCGCGCCCCTCGTTCGCCTTCTCCCACGTCTCCCCGCCGTCACGCGACCGGAAGACGCCCCCCTCCGCGGCCTCGATGATGGCGTACACGTTCTGCGGATTGCTCCGCGACACGCTCACCCCGATGATCCCGAACGGCCCCTTCGGCAGCCCCTTCCGCACCGACAGATTCACCCACGTATCGCCGCCATCCGTCGACTTCCAAAGCGCCGACCCATCGCCGCCACTCTCCAGGCTGTACGGCGTCCGCCGGATGCGCCACGTCGAGGCGTAGAGGATGCGCGGATTGCCCGGATCGAGGATCAGATCGATCGCCCCGGCATTCTCATTCGCAAAGAGGATGCGCTCCCAAGACTTCCCGCCGTCCTTCGAGCGGTAAACCCCACGCTCCTGATTCGGCCCGAACAGATGGCCGAGGACCGCGGCGTACACGAGATCGGGATTCTTCGGATGGATGCGAACGCGAGGAATGTGCCGCGAGTCCTTCAGACCGACATGCGTCCACGTCTTCCCCGCATCGTTCGACTTCCACATCCCGTCCCCGTGCGAGACGTTCCCTCTCACGGTTTTCTCGCCTGTCCCGACGTACACGACGTTCGGGTCCCACTCCGAAACCGCCACCGCGCCGATCGATCCGCCGAAGAAGCCGTCGGAGACGGCTTTCCACGTTTCCCCAGCGTCGGTCGTCTTCCAGACTCCGCCGCCGACGGAGCCGAAGTAGTAGGTGTTCGGCTGGGTGGGGATACCCTCGACGGCTGCGGAACGCCCGCCGCGATAGGGACCGACCTCGCGCCACTGCATGCCGTGGAACTGCTTGGCGTCATAGGTCGCGGCGGTGAGTGTGACGGTGGCGGCGAGAAGGAGGAGCGCGAGGAGGAAGGGCTTGCGCAACATGGGGGCGAATAGTAATCGGTTTTGGAGAGAGGGAGGGTCCAGCAACTTCCTCCCGCTGGGTCACCCGCAGTGAGTCAGACGGTTCCTACGGAGCGCCGGTCTTCGACCGGCCGGTCCGCCCGGCTTTCAGCCGGCCGGGCGGGTGGGCGTACCGCCGAGAATCTCAGGATCAGAATGAAGGATCTGCGAGCGATCCATAGGCATCGGCAGAGCCATTCTAGCGCCCGTGGCTCCGGAGTGCGGGCCGGGAGCGGCGGTTCGGGGCGAACCGCCGCTCCGATTCAGCTCGCGTTCACTTCTCGGAGATGCCGGACGGCCAGGCACCCTGGGCGGGAGCGCCCGCGGTCTCCGGGTCTTCCTCGGAGATTCCGGACGGCCACGGCTCCTGCGGCTTTGCCGCTGCTGCGGATGCCGCCACGGCAGCTTCCGGCTCGCCTTTCTTTCCCAGCACCTTCGCGATCGTTTTCTTCGCCGAACCTTTTGCTTGTCCCGCCTTGGCGGACTTGGTCGGTGCTGCCACTGGGACCGGCCGGGTGTTCACGCAACCGCCGCCGTCCGCAGGCTGCGCGGGCGAAACGGGCATCCCGGTGTTGGCCGAGGACGTGGCAATCGGCGGGAGCGCAGACGTGTTCGGGGTCATCTTCGGCGCCAGGCCGTTGCCAGAGGCGAAGATATCTCTGGCGATCCTCAGGCCCAGCCCCACGCCGCCGATGTCCTCGTTGCTGAAATCGGGCACCAGTGCCCCGCTGCTGTCCTGAGTGAAGTCGAAGGCGTCGAACATCCAGTGCACCCCGAGGAGCACCCGGCTGGTGGCGTTTTCGACGATCATCTGCCAGAGACCACCCGGGAAGGGGCGCGCATGGCGCGGACGCACCGTCCCGTCGTTGTCCCGATTACCACCGTTGAATTCATCGGAGACGAAGGCGAGCTTGAAGAGGGTGTCGTTGCTCTTGTCGGCCGGGTCAATCCCGTAGAACATCCGCGCGATGTGGAAGGCGGCGGCCCCTAACGTGGCGTGTCCTGACGGGTACGCCGGGAAATTGGGAGTGAAGTTTTTCACTCCGGGTGAGTTCGTGCTCGGTGCGCCGAGCGGCAGCCACCCTGGATCAGCGTCGCCAACGTCTGCATTCACGCCAGTGTATGGAGCCGCCGGTCCGAAGGTCTCGTCGTGCTCGCGAATGCCGACCACCGGCCGCCAGAAGTCGTGGCAGTACTTCTGCTCCCACGAGAAAATGCCGGCGTCGCCCATCGCCGCATTGACGAAGGCGAAGAGGCGCGCGTTCTGCCCCTCGTCGTTGCCCCGCCATACGGCGACGTCGCGGATGATCTGGTTGTAGAGCCGCGGTGGCGTTCCCAGGCGGTTCGCACCGTCGTACGCCCAGTAGATCCCGACGGCCGTCTCGAGCGGCATCCTCCGCTTGTCGAACAGCGTGCCCGGCAGCGTCGCGATCAGCTCCGGTTTGATCCCTCTGGCCCGTACGTCTTGAAGCGCCGCCAGGTATTGGGGGTCGGTGCCGTTGGCGAACGGCGGTGGAGCGAGGGAGTGCCTTTGGGAAACCGCAAACCCTCTCGTCTGCGCGCCATAGTAAGGCGCGTGAAAGCCCTGCCCGGGGTTGTCGGGGTCGGGACGGTGCCTGCCGCGGTTGTTCGACGTCCGATAAGCGCAGTCGCGCGCATCCATGTCTTTCTCGCGCGACTTGACGACAGCAAACGCTACGGCCAGGCCAAATGCATAGCTCGGATCGTTCGTGTTGAATGCGCTCAGATGTGCCTGGAAGAACGGCTTCTGAGCAGAGTAGAGGAAGCTCAGCGTGGAATACGCGGCACCCGCGACGGCATCCCGCGCCGAGCTCCCGGCGGGAGCAGGGCCGGCGGTGAGATATCGGGGAAAACCCGCACCGCCCACGATGCCGGCGTATGCGTCGTACATCGCCAAATGAACGATCGCCAACGCCCTCGATGAAAGAGTCGGCCCGTTCTGCTGCCTCTTATCCGGATCGCTGTGACTGACACGGTTGGCCTCGAGTGCAACGGCATTCCAAAAAAGAATTGAGTCCTGCATCCGCGTCTCCTTTTCCTGGTGTTTGTGGCGAGAAGCAGCCTGATGCCACCCTCCGTCATGAAGTAGTGATGTGAGGACGGATTTCGTTACACACCTTTCGAGGAGCCAGAACGGCCGAACGAAAAGGGGGTTCGGTCGGAGGCGAAGTCTCCTGTGTGAGAGGGCACTCCTCATGGGGTCACACCTTTCTTTTTCTGTCTGGCCGAAAACGAAGCACCGATCGCAAAGGTTCTCCTGCCGTCGGAGTCAGGGAAAGTGGACAGGAAGGGTGCTCAATGGCCATGCGCAATCTCGTCGCGATCTTGTTCCTCTCGCTGTCCCCTGCACACCCACGCGGCGGCACCTCCGATCGCGGACTCAATGGGGGTCACACCTTTCTTCTTCTGTTTTGCGAAGAACGAAGATGTGATCCCGTACTTACCCCCTATTGGGCCTGAGGGCCGCCTACAGAAACATCTCCGCGATCTTTTCGGCGAGGTCGTAGGGCTCCCCTTCGTCGCGGTTGGTGAGGACGACGACGGTGAGGTGTTGTTTGGGGTAGCGGAGGATGACGGTGCGGAAGCCGATCATTTCGCCGGAGTGCCAGACCATGTCGCCGGTGATCTGCCAGCCGAAGCCGTATTTCGTTTCCTCGTCGCCGGTGTCGACCTGTCCGGAGAGGGCTTCGCGGAGGGTCTGTTTCGAGAGCAGGCGTCCGCTGGTGAGGGCGGCGTCCCAGCGGGCGAGGTCGTCGATGGAGGAGTAGATGCCGCCGTCGCCGAGGATGGCGCTGGTGGCGTCTTCGTCGGCGAGCTTCCAGTTTTTCTTTTTCTTCGCGTATCCGTAGGCGCGGTTCGGGACTTCCGAGCGTCCTTCTTCCCAGGCCACGCTGCCGGTCATGCCGAGGGGCCGGAAGAGCTGGTCGCGGACGAAGGTGGCGAAGCGCTCTCCCGAGACGCGTTCGACGATGAGGGCGAGAAGCGCGTAGCCGCTGTTGCTGTAGCTGTATTGGGTGCCGGGGGTGAAGTCGGTGCGGTCTTCCTGTTCGAGGAGGTGGAGGACGTCGAGGTCGCGGAGTTGTCGGGAGCTTTCTTCGTCGATCAGGTCTTCGTAGTCGGCCAGGCCGGAGGTGTGGGTGAGGAGATGGCGGACGGTGATGTCGTCCGCGGCGTCGGGGAGCGACGGGAGCCACTTTTTGACCGGGTCGTCGAGTTGGAGCCGGCCGCGTTCGGCGAGCAGGAGGATGGCGGCGGCGGTGAATTGCTTGGTGACCGAGGCGAGACGGTAGTTGGTCTTCGGCGTGGCGGCGGTGCCTTCTTCGAGGTTGGCGAGGCCGTACGATCGGCGGACGACGATTTTTCCGTCGTGAACGACGAGGACGGAGGCTCCGGGGACGTCACCTTCGTAGGCGCGCATCAGTTTGTCGATGGCGGGGAGGTCGGTCGTCGATTCGGCGATCGGGATGTCAGGGGTGGTTTCGGGGGTGGTTTCGGTGGTGGGTGCTGGTTGCGCGGCGGTTTCGGTGGCGACGGTTTCCGCGTCCCCGCAATGGGCGAGCGTCAACGCGACGAGGACGGCCGCTGCAAGCGTGCGCATGGGGGCGGGATTCTATGCGTGAACGCGAGCCGTTCTTTCGCCGCTCCGCGGCTGCAATCCTCGGCCCGCTCAACCCACGGCTCACGCCGTGGGCTACATTCTGCCGCCGCTCCGCGGCTACATGCATGCAGTGCCGTGGGTAGGGGTTCACGCCCCAGGCGGACTATGCTGTAGCGGAGGGGGATTCCATTCATGCGCATCACGATGTTCGTCCTGGCGTTAGCCCTGGTGTCACTGGACTCCGCGGAGGCCCAGATCTGCGGTGCCGGGCCGGTGTGGAATTACTGCACGTGCGGAGGGTGTGCAGTCAACGGACCGGCCAACTGGGCCAGGATTGCGAATCCCGCCTGCGGCGGCGGGACCATCCCTCAGTCACCGGCCGCTTTGCCGGGCGCCGGGACGTACAGCAACATCGGTCCGCTGACGCTCCACTACGGAACGGCGGCGACGTTGTTCTCCACGGAGAACAACGCCAGCACGGTCAAGCTGTTTCCTGCCGCCGCGCAGTTCATCCACCTCGGCCCGCTGAACAAGCGGTACAACCTGAAGGAGCTCCATTTCCACGTGCCGGCGGAGCATGTTCTGCCGGGCGTCAACGCGGTGGCGGAGCTGCATCTCGTACACGAGGCGGCCGGGGATCCGACGCCCGTGGCGATCGCCGTTTTCCTGGTCGATTCCCAGGGCGCCCCGAACAACGCTCTCGTGCCGGTCCTCACGGCGGTAAACGCGATCCCCCTCTGCACGCGCCGGGAGCGGAGCGTCACCGCGAATCTGTCGCAGATCGTGCCGAGCGGACTGGCGGCGAGGTTTCTGGAGTACGCGGGGTCGCTGACCACTCCTCCGTGCGGAGCGGTCCGCTGGATCATTCTCCCGCAGCCGATCCCGATCTCCTCGGTCCAGTTGGGAAGGCTCAACCTCTTCGGCTCGAACGCCCGTCCGCTGCAGGCACCGGCGGCGCGCGTTTCCTGCTATCCGAGGAGTGCCACCTGCGTTCAGTGAACGGCGCGACGCCGTCCACAGCACAAGGTCACGAATTTCCCGGCGACCCGGCGCTCGCCGTTTTCGAGCTTCTCGTAGCCGACGAGGAACTTTCCGTTGCCGACGGCGACGACCGCGGGGTCGCGCTCGTCGGCTGCGGACGTGGCGATCGCCAGCGGGGTGAGGCTCCCGTCCGGTTCGATCGAGACGCCGGCGATGTCGTGGTCGGCGGTCGAGATCCTGGTCCGCCAGACGACCACGTACCGCTCGCCATCCGTCGCGATGTCGGGCCGCGTCGGGCCGGCGTCGCGCGGGAAGGTGCCGAGCGCGCGAATGGCTCCGGTGACCGGCCAGCTTTCGACCTCGGGTGTCTCGACGCGCACGGCCAGGACCTCGCCGCCACTGTTCTGCGCGCCGTGAAACCAGACCATGAGCATCCCCTTCGCGTCCGCTTCGATGGCCGGCTTCGCGTCGCTGGCATAGGGAAAAGTCGTCTCGCCGGTCCCCCGCGGCAGTGTGATGAGGCGCAGGCGATAGGCGTCTTCGTAGATTCTGCAGTTTTCGAAGCAGTAGCCGTTGAACGGGAAGCCGCTAGTGCAGCCGGGGTCGCGCCGGCAGGTGAACTTATCCCGCCCCCTGAAGGCGGCGGCCAGCCGCGGGTAGTCCTCGCCGGCGCTGATGTCGCCGACGCCTTCGCCGACAGGATGCTGAGAGACGATCAGGCCGCCGGCATCGAGCTGCCAGACCTGTCCTCCGCCGGCAAGCCACGTCCCCGTCGCTGACGAAGAGATCGCAGGAGCGCCGCTCGCCCGGACCGGGAGCGTCACCGGCGTCGCGGGCTGCAGCGTCTCATCCAGCAGAGCGTAGGCGTTGAGCTCAACCCAGCCGTCATCGGAACGCTCGCGCCAGGCGATCGTGAATCCCGTTCCGGGCGGAGCGGGGGCGAGGGTGGGAAACGAGGCCTGAATCCTCTTTCCCGAGACCGAAAGCGGAAGCTGGCGGATGGAGCCCGAAACATGCCCCCCGGGGGTCAAGCGAGCGGCGAAGATGCGATCGTTGCCGTCGGCATTGGCCATCGTCCAGGCAATCGCCACTCCGAACCGGTCCGCTGCCAGCGCGACCGCGGGTGCTGCGGCCGTATCTTCAGCCTGCTTCGGCCGGAGCAGCTCCGACTGGATCTCCGGACCGATCGTTGGCTGGGCGGAAGCCGCAACCGTTCCGAGCAGGAGGAGGAAAAGCGCAGCGTGTCGCATGTGATTTCTTACGGAGCGGGCGCGCGGAACGTCGGAGCACTCGTGTTAGCCTGCACCCTTCGGTCATGACCAGAGACGAGCGCGCGGTGTTCTATCCGCAGGAGGACTATCTCTCCGTCTGGAGACGGCTCCTGATCGACGCGATCGACATGATGCTGGTGATCACGGTTTCGGTCGTGCTCACGGTGGCCGTCATGCTGCTCGTGGATCAGGCTGAGCACTCTTTTCCTCTGATCTTCGCGATCTGGCTGCTGGTCTGGTTCGGCTATTTCGTCGGACTGAAAGGCTCGTCGTTCCGTACGGCCGGGTATCTCGCCGCGGGAGCGCGCATCGTCAATCTGCAGGGAGAGCGGCCGAGCCGCCTGGCGCTGACCGGGCGGCTGATGTTCGTGCTGGTCGGCCCGTTCAATTTCTTCGTCGACCTGCTATGGCTCTCGAACGACGCTCACCGGCAGGCCCTGCGCGACAAGTTCGTGCACACGTACGTCATCCGGGATCACGCCCAACCGGCGGGTGTGGGCCGGATCGCCTACAGCGTCACCACGATCTTCGGAGCCACACTGCTGCTGGCCGAGGTGCAGCCGGATGCCGGCGCTCACTGAGTCAGAAACATCTCCGCGATCTTCTCCGCGAGGTCGACAACGGTTTCAGGCGCTGGCTCATTGCTTGACGATGACTACCGTTCCGGGTGTGACGTTCTCGATTGCCGTTCGAATCTCCGGCAGCAGGAGGCGCAGGTTGCTCAGCGTTGTATCGAACGTCTCGATGACGACAATGCCGACCTCGAACTGCGTGACGTTCTGCTGGTATCGCATGCGCTGGTCCGCAGTGAGCAACACGTCGAAGGAGCCGGAAGCGCGACGCAGGAGATCGCCATTCTCGAATCCGGCCCATCCTGCTTCCTGGACAGTCTGTACCGACACCTCAGGCATCTCGCGCCGCAGTTTTCGGGGCATGTTCTCGTCGAAGAGGACTCGTTTCACGCGATCTGGGCCAGGAGCGCGCGTCCGGCTTCTTCGAGGAATCCGATGGCCTGCTCCCTCGTCACCGTAGGAAAGTTGTCGAGAAACTCTTCCAGGGTTTCACCTTTTTCGAGATAGACGAGGAGGGTCTGGACGGGTACGCGCGTGCCGACGAAGACCGGCGTACCCCCGAGGATCTGAGGATTCGAATGAACGATCTGCGAACGGTCCATGACAGTACCTGAATCATTCTAGCGGCTGACGCAAAAAAAGGCGGCTCGATCTCTCGAGCCGCCTTTCTGCCGGCGAACGGGATGGGATGGGGTGCGGGGTAGTTCGCCGGCTTTTTTTGAGTGTGTGCGTGTTCGCTAGACCTTCCCTCCTTTCAGGGTGAACGAAGCGCTCGAGGTGTTGTTGGACTCGTTCGACTCCGTCACTGCCCCAGCTTCGTCGGCGTGGACGCCGATCGTGTGCTGGTCTTTGAGGCCGTGGGTGTTCCACTGCAGCGTCACTTCGACCGTGCCGCCGGGTGCGAGCGCGGGGGTGTCGACGGTGCCGAGGACGGTGGTGCCATTGAGGGTGAACTTCGTCCGCGAGGCGGTGGAGGCGGCGTTGCCGATGTTGGCGATCGTCGCGGTGACGGAGACGCGGCCGTTGGCGTTGCCTTTGTTGTTTTTGGCGCGGATCGACGAGACCACCAGGTCCGGCCGTTCGACCGGCGGTGTGTACTCGACATTCGTCGAGACGACGTTCGACCAGGGGCTTGGGACGCCGGAAGCGCCGACGGCGAAGGTGGTGCGGACGCGGTAGTGATAGGTGCCGGTGGTGGCGTTGCGGGCGTAGGACGTGGCGTTCGTGGTGGCGACGGTGGTCCAGTTGGCCGACTCGAGCTTGATGTCGTCGACGAACCAGCCGAACGGGGTGGAGCCGGGACGGTTCTCCGGTCCGGCGATCATCCGGAAGCGGAGCTGGATCGTCTGCCCCTTGTATGCGGAGAGGTCGACGGTCTGGGGTGTGAGCGGCTCGTCGGCAAGCGGGAGTGCGGCATCGGGGGCGAGCTCGGAGCGCGAGCCTTCGTAGACCGGGGTCCAGGTGGTGCCGTCTTCGGAGACTTCGACCGCGACCTTGTCCTCCCCTTCATTCATATGGAAGTCGGAGAAGGTCAGCTTCGGCGTGCCGGAGGCTGGGATGGCGATCGGCTGGGCGAATGTGAGGGATGTCGAGACGTCGACCGCGTTCTCAGCGGTGCGGCCCCAGAAGGAGTACGTTCCGGAGCTCTGCTTCACCTGCGAGGGCTCCCAGGCGAAGGCGCCGCTGCCGCTGGCCGTGGTGGTCCACTGGCCGAGGCCGTTCTCGGCATCGTCGGCGATCAGGGTGGCCAGCATCGTCGCTTCCTGCAACTGATCGGGACCGCTGGCGCCGGCCGGACGATCCCATTCGAGGTCGACCACGCCGTCCGTCTCCGGATCCTGGTGGCCGGCGGAGAAGCGAAGCACCGGCGGGACATGCACGATCGAGCAGTCGGGGTCGATCTCCGTCACCACCGTGGCGACGGCATTGTTCGTCGCGCCGTCGGACGAGAGTCCGTCGAGTGAGAGCACGGTCAGGCGGACACCGTCCGGGAGCTTCCAGGTGTCGGCATCGGCGGGGATGTAGTTGTCGACGTGCGTGCAGCCGTCGAAGGTGTCGTCGCCGGAGGTGAGCGTGAAGGCGGCGTCGTCGAGGTTCGGAGACGCGTTGCCGGGCTGCGGCTGCGAGTCGACGATCGTCTGCGCCGGCTGATCGGCGGTGCGGGTGTTGCCGTAGCCGTGGGCCTCGTCGGTGTAGAGGACGGCCACGCCCGGGGCCCAGGTCGGCGCGCCGCGCTCGCTCTGGCCCTTGCTGTCCTTGTCCCAGCTCACGCGGTCGCGCACTTCGACGTAGTAGGCGTGGTCGACGTCGATGCCGTCGGCGCTGCTGACGCGCGCCCATCCTCCGGAGAAGAGGCGGGTGTGCTCGTCCGTCTCGAAATTGCTGCGGTAGACGTCGCTGCCGTCGGCGGTGATGGCGATGTCGTCGATGAACCAGCCGCGCTTGGTCTCGGCCGGGTCGGTGAAGTAGGCGAAGCGGAGCAGGACGTTCTGTCCCTTGAACTCGGTGAGGTCGAACTCGTCGTCGATCCAGAGCGGCTGCGGGTAGATCGGCGAGGCGGGGTTGCGGTTGATGTTGGTGAGCGCGTTCTGCTCGCCGGAGACGCCGGTGATGCCGTTCTGGTGGATGGCGTAGCACTCGGCGTTGTTCGGATTGTGGCCGCTGAGGGTGGTCCCTTTCTTCGACGGCAGCGACGTCCAGGTCGCGCCGCCGTCGGTGGAAACGAGGACGAACCCGAAGTCCCAGTCCCACTCGATCTCGTAGAACGACTTGAATTTCAGGGTGACGTTCGACGCGCCGGCGTACTGCTCCAGGTCCGGCAGGAAGACGTCGAGGGTGTGGCCCGGGCAACCGAAGTCGTCGCCGGCGCCGGAGTGCCATGCACGCGTGCCCGACGGCACTTCTTCGATGAGGATCGGGGTTGGCAGTCCGACGCGCAGCGCGTCGGCGTTGTGGATCCCTTCGCCGCGCAGCTCGTACGGCGTGCCGTCCGGACGGTTCCAGACGATCGTGCCGGTGTCTTTCTTCGACTCGCGGAGGGTGTAGGCGCCGCTCTTCGCTTCCTGCGGCACGATCCACCCCATCTCCTGGCGGGTGAAGACGGTCATGAACTGGGCGTGGTCGGAGGCCATCAGCTCCCACGAGCCGAAGGTGGAGCGGCTGCCGGTCGAATAGAAGTCCGGAAGGCCGAGGGAGTGGCCGTACTCGTGCGCGATCACCGACATCGCCTCGACGGCCGACTCGGGATTGACGTTATACGGGCCGACGCGGACGTAGACCGGGATGTCGGTGTTGGTCGTGGTCATGCTCTTGCGGGCCGCGGTGGCCCAGAACATCGGCTGCCCTTCGTGATTGCGGAGCTGGTCGTTGGAGACGTAGCCGGTCTCTTTGTTGGCGTCGGTGAAGTAGTAGCGAAGGTCGGACTTGTGCGGCCAGACGTTGTTGATGCCGGTCACGGAGGTGGTGCCGTTGCCGCCGTCGCCGGCGAACATCAGGTTGAAGAAGTCGACGACGCCGTCTTTGTCGGTGTCGTATTCGTTGTAGTCGAGGTCGGGATCGGCGAGCGACGCGGCGTCGTAGACGATCTTGCCGGTCGGACCGCAGGCGTCGTCGACGCCGAACAGGAGGCCCTGGCCGGTGACCGAGCCGAGGAGCGCGTGGCCGGTGCGGTCGGAGCCGTAGTAGCCCTGCGTGCCGGGGAGGACGTACCAGCCGTTCTCGATCCGGTTCGGGTAGAGCGGCGTCGCCTTCACCGCGCCGAGGGTGGTGCCGGTGCAGAGACCGCCGTTGTTCTTGGTCGGGTCGATGTTGAGGAGGCTGGAGAATTTATGGTTGTAGGTGGGGTCGAACGCCTTCGTGGTCGAGCCGACGGACGGACGGACGGAGCCGTTCGGCGAGAGCTGCCCGAACGACATGTCGGTGTAGAGCTGCCAGAGGCTCCTCCCCGTCGTGCGGGAGTTGACGGCGGCGTCGAGGGCCTGGGCGGTGTGGTCGCCGGTGCACTCCGGGTACGGGGTGCCGGCCCCGGTGCAGCGCCGGATGTCCTGGTACTGGACCATGACGACCGGGAAGGGCCGCTCGCCATACCGCGCGGTCCGCAGGGTCGTGACTTTGGGGCCCATCGTTTTCGCCGCAACCTCGGCCTGCGGGACGCCGCCGACGCTCGCGGAGAGGCGGGCGGTGGCGGAGAGGTTCTTCCACATGATCTCGGGGTCTTCGGTGAGGCTGAGCGCCCGGGCGCGGACGAGGATGCGGCCGCTGGCGTTGGGAGCGAGCAGTCCGAGGTTCCAGGTCAGCGGCGAAGAGACGCTGCCGCTGCCGGAGCTCGGGGCGGGCGTGGCGTTGACGTAAGCGGCCGAAGCGGGCAGCGTCACGCGAACGGTGGCCGAAGTGGCCCCGGCGGCGCCCGCCTGGTACTCGATGAAGAACGGATAGGTGTCGCCCGGTTTGACCCAGCCGTAAGCCGAATTGAACCTGGCGGAAAGTTTTACCGCCTGGCCGAAGACGCTCGCGGTTGCGAGCAGGAACAAGCCCAAAGTGATGAATCGAATGGCGTTACGCCGTGCTGTGCTTCCCATCTCTCTCTACCCCTTGTTGCAGCTTGCTGAAATGTCGGTAGTGTTACTACTACCGACAAATGGGGTCGTGAGCAGGAAGAATGCCAAATCGGGTTGTCGGTTGTCGGTCAGGGGGCAGGTATGGCGAGAAGCAGAGGCTCGTCGTTGGGTGCGTTCTCCCAAGTACTGCCCGCGAGGACGCGGGCGGACCGGCCGACGCGACGTCGGCGGTCCGGGGGTCCGGGGGGCGACCGGACCGCCCACGTCTTCGTGGGCCGGTCCGCCCACGTCCTCGTGGGCCGCTCTCGCGCGGAGGGTGCTTGGTACCGCAATCTTCCGGTGGCCTGGTGCGTTCCCGACCGATCATGATGAAACGACTGGCTGGAGTAGTCCTCGTTGCACTGATGATGATCGGCGCGGGCGATGCCGCGGCGGCCGACACGACGAAGAAGAGCGGCGCGAAGAAGTCCTCAGCGACGAAGAAGACAACGGCGAAGAAACCGACGGTGAATCCGCTGCTCGAGCCTTCGACGCTGACGGCGAAGGCGCCGGACGTCTTCACGGCCCGCTTCGAGACGTCGAAGGGCCCGTTCGCGATCGAGGTCCATCGCGAGTGGTCGCCGAACGGGGCGGACCGCTTTTACAACCTGGTCTCGAACGGCTACTACGACGACACGCGCTTCTTCCGGGTCATCTCCGGTTTCATGGCTCAATTCGGCGTCCACGCCGACCCGAAGATCAGCGGCCCCTGGTACGCGGCCCGGATCCCGGACGATCCGGTGACGCAGCCGAACGTGCGCGGGATGGTGAGCTTCGCCATGAGCGGGCCCCACTCGCGGACGACGCAGCTCTTCATCAATTACGCCGACAACAGCCGCCTCGACTCGATGGGCTTCTCGCCGTTCGGGAAGGTGGTCGAGGGGATGGAGGTCGTCGATGCTCTCTACTCCGGCTACGGCGAGGGAGCCCCGGGCGGCCGCGGCCCGGTGCAGAACCGGATTCAGGACGAGGGAAACGCGTATCTGAATGCGGAGTTCCCTGAGATGGACTTCATCCAGACCGCCAGAGTTGTGTCGAAGTGAGTGGCTGGTAACCAGCGCCCAGCAACACTTTTGCAATACTCACCGCTGTGTACCGATATCTGCGTTACGTTCCGAAGAACCACCTGAGCCGTGCGATCGGGCGGCTGGTCCATGCGCGGTTGCCGCGGCCGGTGGCGCGGCGGCTGGTGCACTGGTTTGCCCGGACCTATCAGATCGACGTCGACGCGGCGGCGAATCCGGTGCATGAGTACCCGTCGATCGGACACTTCTTCATCCGCGATCTGCGCGAGGGGCTGCGGCCGGTCGAGGGGGATCTGGTCAGCCCGGTCGACGGCGTGCTGCGGAACTACGGCGCGGTCGAGGACGGGCGTCTCGAGCAGATCAAGGGGAAGACGTACACGGTGGCCGGTTTCCTCGGCGACGCCGAATACGCGAAACGCTACGAGCACGGAGCGTACTTCAACCTCTATCTCTCCCCGCAGGACTATCACCACGTCCACTCCCCCGTCGGCGGGAAGATCGTCCGGAGCGTGCACATCCCCGGCAAGCTCTGGCCGGTGAACGACTGGTCGCTCGCCAACGTCGACGAGCTTTTCTCGATCAACGAGCGCGTCGTGACGTACGTCGAGTGCAATTACGGCCTGGCGGCGGTGGTGATGATCGGTGCGACGAACGTCGGCAAGATCTCGGTGGTGTACGACTCCTTCATCTCCAACAGCGCCAACACCGACCGTACCGTCACCCGCAACTACGATCCCGCCATCGACATCCGCCCCGGCGACCGGCTGGGGACGTTCCACATGGGGTCGAGCGTCGTGGTGCTGCTGGAGCCGGGGAAGGTGGACCTGTCGAAGGTGCGGCTGGAGATCGGGAAGAAGGTGCAGTACGGAGCGGCGGTGTTGCACGGGGAGGAACCGCTGGCCTGAGGCGCTCGCGATCAGTGCTCTTTCGGCGTCGCAGGCTTCTCTGCCTCCGGCACGAACTCCTCCGCCGCAATCACCCACGACGGGGTCCCGTTCGACGACACCGTCCGCCGCCACGTCGCGGTGTACGTCCCGCGGCGCTCTTCCGGACCCTTCTTCCCCGTCCACGTCCCCCGCCACTTCCCGCGCTCCGTGGCCGCATCCCCCTTCACCTCGATCGCGGACGGCGTGCGTACGTAGACGAGATCCTTCTGCTCGGCGAACTGGGCGGCCAGCGCTTTCTCCCTGGCCTCGCGGCCTTCGAGCCTGACGCCGCGCGAGGTGAGAACTTTCGCGTCCTGGGCGAGCACCGACGCCGCTCCCGCCGCGTCCTGCACCGCCAGCGCGGCGTTGGAGGCCGCGCGGGTGTTGCGGATGGTGGTCTCGTCGCCGGTGGTCGAGACGAGCGCGATCCGGTCGCCGGCCGGGCTGAGGGCGATGCGGGTGATGCCCTGCAGTTCCGGATGTTCGGCGCGATAGGCCACCTTCCACTCGTCCTTCCACTCGTAAATGCTGTTGCCGGACGCCATCAGCAGCGTGCCGCGGGAGGTCCAGACGTGGTTGCCGCTGGTGGGAAACGGGATCTCCGCGACGGTCGTCACCTTCTTCGTCTCGACGTCCAGTTCATGCAGCGTGCGGACGTTCTCCGCGTCCGCGACGACGAACGTCACCGCCCGCTTGCCCGGGATGCGCACCGGCGCCGTGATCGCCCCGGCGATCATCGTCTCGGTGCTGTTTTGCTCCGCGTCGTAGATCACGATCGGCCGCTGTTCGTTGTTCAGGAAGAGGACGTACAGGCGATCGTCGAACCGCGAAAAGTACCCGGCGTCCTTCGTCTTTACGACCTGGCGGACGAGCTTTCCGTCGAGGTCATGCAGCCATACGCCGCCGTCGCGCAGCACCATCAGTTGCGTGCCGTCCGTGGCCGGTGTGGGGCTGAAGCCGCGCGCGTCCTTCATCGGCACCCGCTTCCCATCCTTCAGGCTCACCCGCACCGGCTGGATGCCGTGGCCGGTGTCGCTCAGCCCTCCGGTCTCGGAGCTGTAGACCAGCGAAGCGCCGTCCGGGAAGAACGACGGCTGGTTGTCGTAGCCGGGATGCTGTCCGGAGACGTTTTTCAGGCCGCTGACGGCAAGCTTGCCTTCCTTCACGTCCAGCTTCCCGACCCACACCTCGGTGTCGAGGATCTGGGCGGACAGGGACGTGGCGAGGAGGAGGATGAGGAGGGCGATTGCGGTGCGCATGGAGGGATCGTACCGGAATCTCCGGCGCCAAAGGCGGCGCCCCCCGGACCGCCGACGTCTTCGTCGGCCGGTCCGCCCGCGTCCCGCGCGGGCCCCGGGCTGGTGGGGGCGTTTCGCGCGAGAGCGGCACACGAGGACGTGTGCGGACCGGCCCACGGGGACGTGGGCGGTCCGGGGGGCGCCTCCCCTACACCCCCTCCAGATCCTTGAAGCTCTCCTTGTCGATCGCCTTGTCGTACGCGGCTCGCGCGGTGATGCGCTTCGCTTCGTATAGGCGGCGGATGGAGGTGTCCATGTCGACCATTCCTTCGCGGACGCCGGTCTGGATCGCCGAGGTGATCTGAGGGGTCTTGCCTTCGCGGATCATGTTGCCGATGGCGGGGGAGCTGAAGAGGATCTCGAGGGCGGCGACGCGGCCGCCGCCGACCTGGGGGAGGAGTTGCTGGGCGAGGACGGCTCGCGTCGTTTCGCCGAGGACGTTGCGGATCCCTTCCTGCTCGGCGGCGGGGAAGACGCTGATGATGCGGTCCATGGTCTTGGCGGCGTTGTTGGTGTGCAGGGTGCCGAAGACGAGGGTGCCGCGCTCGGCGGCGGAGAGGGCCATGGAGATGGTGTCGAGGTCGCGCATCTCGCCGACCAGGATCAGGTCCGGGTCTTCCCTGCCGGCCGCTTTCAGGGCTTCGGCAAAACTCCTGGCGTGCGTGCCGATCTCGCGCTGGTGGATGAGGCACTTCTTGTTCGGGTGGACGAACTCGATCGGGTCTTCGATGGTGATGACATGCAGGCTGCGGGTCTCGTTGATCAGGTCGATGATCGCGGCGAGGGTGGTCGACTTGCCGGAGCCGGTCGGGCCGGTGACGAGCACCAGGCCGCTGCGGATCTGGGCGATGCGGCGCACCTGCTCCGGCAGCCCGAGCTGCTCGATGGTCATGATCTTCGTCGGGATCAGCCGGAAGACCGCGCCGGAGCCGCGCTGCTGGCGGAAGAGGTTCACGCGGTAGCGCGACAGGCCGGGGATCTCGTACGAGTAGTCGGCGTCGCCGGTCTCCATGAACGACTGCCACAAGGCCTCGGAAGTGATCGGCTGCAGCAGCTCCGCGAAGTCGTTCTCGGAGATCAGCCGGTAGCGGATGGTCTCCATCGACCCCGAGGCGCGCACCATCGGCGGACGGCCCACGGTGAGGTGAAAGTCGGAGGCGCCGCGGTCGTTCATCAGGCGGAGGAAGCGATCAATTTTCTGCATTACTGGGCCGCCTTCAGGAACTCGGGCGAAACGAACGGCTCGAAGTCTTCTTTCTTCGACGCCGCCATGTAGGCCGCCTCGGGGGTGATCTGTTCGCGCTTGATCAGGTCGCGCAGCGCTTCGTCGAAGGTCTGCATCCCGAGCGACCGGCCGATCTGCATGGCCGAGTGGATCTGGTAGGTCTTCTCGTCGCGGATCATGTTGGCGATGTTGCCCGTCCCCTTCAGGACCTCGAAGCAGGCCACCTGCTTGCGCCCCTCTTTCGCAGGCAGGAGGCGCTGGGCGATGACGTAGCGCAGCGATTCGGAGAGCGACGCCCGGATCTGCGGCTGTTCGTCAACCGGGAAGCTCGAGATCAGGCGGTCGATCGCCTTCGGCGCGCTCGTGGAGTTCAGCGTGCCGAGGACGATGTGGCCGGTCTCGGCGGCGGTGAGCGCCAGGGCGACGCTCTCATTGTCGCGCAGTTCCCCAATCACGATCACGTCGGGGTCTTCGCGCAGCGCGGCGCGGAGGGCGCGGGCGAACGAGCGCGTGTGGCGTCCCACCTCGCGCTGGTTGATCAGGCAGTTCTTGAACGGATGGACGAACTCGACCGGGTCCTCCATCGTCAGGATGTGATCGCTGCGGGTCTCGTTGAAGAGATTCACGAGCGCGGCCAGCGTGGTCGACTTCCCCGAGCCCGACGGCCCGCACACGAGCACGAGGCCCTGATGGAAGCCAGCGATCTCGGCGAGGTGCGCCGGCAGTCCGAGCTCGCTGATGGTCGGCGGCTTCTCCGGGATGACCCGGAAGACGGCGTTGTAGCCGCGGTGGTCGACGAAGACGTTGGCGCGGTAGCGGCCGGCCTGGGGGATGTAGTGGCAGAAGTCGATCTGCTGCTCGCTCTGCAGCGCCGTCCACTGCTGCTCGCTGAGGATCTCCCGGAGGATGGCCTCGGTCTGCGCGGCCGTGAACGGTTCTCCCTGCGCGCGCACGAGGTCTGCGGCGACACGGATGATCGGCGGCTGGCCGACGGAGAGGTGGAAGTCGGAGGCGCCGGCGTTGCGGGTGGAGATCAGGTAGGTGTGCAGCCTCGGCTCTCCCTGCCGCGAGCGCGCGGCCAGCGCCTCGTCGCGGACGGCGCTGACGCTTCCGGACGTGTGGTCGCGGCGGGCGATCTCTTCGAGCACGTCGACGGCGCGCATGCGGACGGCGCGCTCGGGATCGGTCTTCGCCATCTGCGTCAGCGCCTGCACGACCTGCGGGTGGTTGAAGTTGCGCAGCGCCTGCATGACCTCGATGCGGACGTTGGCCTGCGGATCGCCGAGCATGCGGCCCAGGGCGCTGAGCGCGCGCGGATCGGCGATGTGGCCGAGCGCCTCGACGGCCGCCCACTTCACGTCGGGATCGGCGAGCGCGGCGACGAGAGGCTCGACGGCGCGCACGTCCTTGGAGCGGCCGAGCGTCTCCGCGGCGGCGATGCGGATCCACCAGTCGGGATCTTTCAGCAGGGTGATCGTCGCCGGGACGAGCCGCGGATCCTCGAATGTCGAGGCGACGGCGATCGCCGCGGCGCGCAGCTCTTCGTCCGGATCGCCGAGGAGCTCGATGGTCGGCTCGATGAGCTGATTGCCGAACACGCGGATCGACTCGAGAGCACGGTCGCGCACGAAGCCGGCCAGCGTCTTGGTGAAGCGGATGTAGCGCTTCACCACCGCCGCCGGGTCCTTCATGCCGAGAAGGATCTTCATCACCGCCGTGCGGGTGGCGGCGTCGCCGGAAGCGACCAGAGGCAGGAGCTGGTCGGCGAACTCGGGAGACTGCGTCGCGGCGGCTTTGGTCAGTGCGTCGATCAGAAGCTGCTGCACCGAATAACCGGCCAGCGGCAGTTGCTGCACGAACAGCGCGATCGACGACATCGGCGCGCGCGTGGCCAGCACCTCCAGCGCCTTCTCGCGGACGAGCGGCTCGGGGTCGAGGGCGAGCTTCTGCCACCGCACCACGCCACGCTCGTCCAGCTCTCCCTGTGCGACCTTGCCGAGAAACAGCACGCGCTGATCGGCGGGGCCGGACAGCGCGTACTGCCAGAGCAGCGGCTCGGTGCCGCGCGTCACAGGCGCCTCGATCAGCACGCGCCGGGCGAGCTCCTGGAGCTCTTTCGTTTCCTTCGTCTCTTTCGCCGGTGCGGCGAGGAGCTTCGGCAGCTCGACCTCGACGCCGGGGATGTTCAGGGTGAAGAGGATCGCCACCGCGGCGCGAAACGCCGCATCGGGCTTCCCTTTCGTCTCGGCGACGAAGACCACCAGCGTCTCCGGATCGCGCAGCCGCTGGAGCAGCTTCGCCCCCGATTCGCGGAAAGCGCGGTCGGGGCGGAACAGCATCCACGCCACGTCGCGGGCCCGCAGGTCGTCGGCGGTCGCGAGGTGCGCCAGCAGCCCGTCGCGCTCCTCCGCCGTCCCGAACTCCTTGTTCGCGAGCTTCTTGAGGCTTTCTTTGGTCTCTGAGGAGAAGAGGGCCATGTGGAAGGGGGGAGTATATGGGGGCGGTAGCGGTTTGGTGCCGCGTTCGAAGAGCGCGCTTCGCGGGACCGGATTGAGGATTGAGGATTGGCCCCCCGCCCGGTTTTCATCCTCAATCCTCAATTCTCAATTCTCAATCCCGTTCTCTGGCCCCATACGACCAAGGTTCCGAAATCGGCGCTTCCAGCGTGGCGCCGCACGTTTCCGGAGTGACGCGCCACGTTTCCAACGTGAGAACGCACGTTGCCAACGTCAGAACGCACGCTGCCAACGTCAGAACGCACGTTTCCAACGTCAGAACGCACGTTTCCAACGTGAGAG